>Ga0213833_1000104_pt1 | contig 169261 bp, 152 predicted proteins | sample SWATP21_FD_160575 | JGI IMG/M metagenome (GOLD analysis project Ga0213833, IMG submission 160575) | Coastal seawater microbial communities from Marineland, Florida, United States - SWA TP2 #1 | ecosystem: Environmental > Aquatic > Marine > Coastal | place: USA: Florida | collected 2016-08-14
GACCGCCCGCCGCCCGCCCAGCTGGCCGACCGGCTGAACACGCGCGTCGCCCTGTTCCGCGGCCAGGACAGCCGTCTGGTCACCGACGAGATCTGGGCCTTCATGCGCGAGACCTTCGGTCCGGAAACCTCGATGATTTCCATCCCCGACGCCCAGCACCACCTCATCCTCGACCAGCCCATCGCGGTGGCTGCCGCACTGGAAGTCCTGACCGGCCCGGGCTGGGGGGTTTAGCCGTCTCCGCTCCTGTTTCCCCGGACCCGTTCCGGGGTCTGGTTGAGGAGCAAGACATAGCTGGCAGCACGAAGCCGGCCCGTTCGGCAGGCCCCGGAACATGTCCGGGGAAATTGGGTTGAGCGTATGTGAGGGCGAGGCTCCGAAACCAGGGCTCGCCCCGCTTGCGGGGGAGCTGTCCGCGTCAGCGGACTGAGGGGGCGGTGCGCAGCACCGCAGAGCGCGGCAACGCGCATTCACTCACCCCCTTCGACCTCACCCGGCACAAGGCCGGGCTCGGCCACTTCCCCCGCTCACGCAGGGGAAGCCTGATGTGCAGCACGCCACCCTATTCCGGATGCGAGTCCAGTTCTTTGGCGACGTCTGTGGGGATGTCGGCGGGGCGGGAGGTGAAAGTGTTTTTCAGGGCGCCGAAAATGGCCGCCAGAATGACGAGTGCCAGCCAGACGCCGCCGATCTGCAGCGCGCGCTGCGGCAGCGGGTCGATATAGCCGAAATCGCGATAGGCCAGCGCCACCAGCGCGCCATAGACGGCCAGGGCAATCACGGCTGACCAGACGGCAAACGGTATTTTCATGGCGGCGCCCTCCCTTGACGGGAAAGCTAGCAAGCGGGATGCCAGCTCACAACCAGCCGCGCTCGCGAGCGAGCCGGGCAGCCTCGATCCGGTTGGCCGCGCCCAGTTTGGAAATGGCGCTGTGCAGATAATTGCGCACCGTGCCCCGTGCCAGCCCCTCGGCCTCGGCGATGGCGGGACTGTCCATGCCGGCTTCGGCCAGACGCAAAAGGCGCCGCTCGGTATCGGTCAGCGGATCGGCCTCGCTCCAGGCCTGTTCGGCCAGGCCGGGCGCAATGACCCGCTCGCCCGCGGCAACGCGGCGCACGGCTTCTGCGAGCTCGGTCGAGGGCGTGTCCTTGAGCAGATAACCGCTGACGCCGGCCTCCAGCGCCCGTCGCAGATAGCCGGGCCGGTCGAATGTAGTGACGATCAGCACACGCGTCCTTGCGCCATCACGGCGCATCTGGGCGGCCAGTTCCAGACCGGTGAGACCGGGCATTTCGATGTCGGTGACGAGGACGGCCGGTGTGTGGCGGCGGACCAGGTCCAGCGCCTCGCGGCCGGTCGCTGCCGTGCCGGCCACGGCGATATCGCTTTCCAGCGACAGGAGCGTCGCCAGCGCGTCGCGCAGCATGGTCTGGTCTTCGGCGATGACGATATCGATCATGATGCCGTGTCCTCTGTGCCCGCAGGCCAGACCGCGCGCAGGGCGCTGCCGCGTCCGTCCAGCCCGCGTGCGGTGTGAAGCGTCATGCCTGCCTCGGCCAGCCGCTGGCGCAGCCCGTCCAGACCGCCGCCGGCAAAACGCGCGCCGCCGCGGCCGTCATCGGCCAGGGTCAGCACCAGTCCCGCCTCGTCCTTGTGCAGGGAGATGGCGACACGGCGGGCCCCGGCATGGCGCAGCACATTGGTCGCGCCTTCGCGCACCACCATGCCGAACGCCCCCGCGGCCATGTCGGACAGGGCTGTGTCGTCCGCCAGGTCGAGGGCCACGTCCAGTCCGGCATCGCGCAAACGGCCGGCGATCTCGCCGGCGACCTCGGCCAGTGGCCGCACCCGCAGCCCGGTGACCGCCTCGCGCACTTCGGCCAGGGCATCGCGGCCGATCTGCTGGATCGCGGCCAGCTCGGCCCGCGCCCGCTCCGGGTCGGCGTCGAAGAGACGATTGGCGAGATCGGCTTTCAGCGTGACGACCGACAGTGTGTGGCCCAGAAGGTCGTGCAGGTCGCGGGCGATGCGCTGGCGCTCGGCCTCGACGGCGCGGGCGGCGGCATCGGCCTCCATCTCCTCGCGCACGGCCTCGCGTTCCTCGCTGCGGGCCGACCAGGCCGTCGCCGCCGCGATGATCGCGCCGAAGACGAGATAAGCCAGACCGTAGAGAACGGGCACGCCGCTGATCAGACAGCCGGCGACCAGGGCCGTCAGCCAGGCGACGAGGCCGATGCGCTGCCATTGCCGGTCGCGGATGCGCGCCATCATGGCGACGGCAAAGATGAGATAGACCGCGGCACCCGGATTGACCGTCAGCAGCCAGAAGCCCAGCAGCTGGACCGCCAGCGCCGCCGGCAGGCTTGTCCAGTCGCGGCGGATCATGGCGAAGACGAAGAGGCACAGGAAAAGCGCCGTCGCCATGATGGTGACGGCGAGGGTCTCGCCCACCGGAACGCCGTAGAACCAAGGGGCAAACGGCAGCACCAGATAGACCAGATAGATCCAGGGCCGGTGGGGCGAGAGATGCCGCCACCACCGGCCTTGTGTCTTCACGTTCTGCAGGCGTGGATTCACGCGGGCTGCTCCGTCATCGCGCTGGCTTGAAGGCCCTTCTTACGGCGCAAACGGCCCAGTTCCCAGCGCATCCCGCCCGCGGCCAGCAGGTAGAGGGCAGCGACGGTCAGCGGCAGCACGTCGAACCGGCCTTCCGGGAAGGCGTACCAGAGCACGGTCACTGCGGCGACGCGCACGATGGCGTGGATCAGGCAGACGCGGCTGCCATAGGTCCAGCCGATGACCGGCCAGTGCAGCGTCATGCCGATGGCGAGGCTGAGCGGGGCCGCGTCCGGCGAGATGCCCAGAATGATGAAATGGACCGGCCAGAGCATGTTGATCGACATCACCGAGAGAAGGCCGACCCCGGCGATCGGCGATTTCGACTTCATGAAGGGCGAAGCGAGGGGTTTCTGCAGCAAAAGGCCCAGCGGGAAGATCATGCCGGACATGGCCGCGGCGATCAGCGCCCAGTCTGCCGGCGGCAGGTAGCGGCTGAGCACGGCCAGGGCGATCCAGTAAATGGCGCCGGCCACGGGCAGGGAAATGCCGCCGCCGGCATCGAGATAGTACTGCTCCTTGACGCCTTGCAGCTGGGTTTTGAAATCCTGGGTCATGTGAGGCTCCGGTGTTCGTGTCTGGAGCCACTCTCGCGTCCCGGCCGCCCTCGCGGCAGAAACAGGTCTCACCGATCGGACATGACAGGTGTCATGCCGGGCATGACGCCTGCCCCCGGCGGCAGCCCCGCATCTTGGCGGGGCGCGCAACGCGTGCTATCCGCTCGGTCACATGGCATCTTTTTGACAGGGGTTGCAGCAATGGCGGCTGATCACGTTCGCGGCGAGATGGACATTTCCCAGCACAAATCCACGTTCGACGGTTTCATGGCCGTCAGCACCTGGGGCTCTCTGCTCACCGGCGTGACGGTGCTCTACCTCACGCTCGCCTTTGCGGTCGGCCTGGACTGGCTTGCCTCGCTGATCGGCGTGGCCATTGTCGGTGTCATCGCCGGCCTCGTCCTGCAGATGAAGATGAGCTGGTATGTGACCGTGGGCGGCCTGTTCGTGTTCGGACTGGTCTGCGGCGGCGTGGTGCAGCTCTTCAGCCTCGCGCTCGGCGGTTAAATCTGCCCCGACGGCAGCGCTATACTGCACTGCACAAAGAAATTTTTCTGCAGGCCTTCCCCTTCGGGAAGAATTCGACCATGCTCGCCGCAAACAAGCCATAAAGCGGCGGGAGACCATGCGAATTGCCATTCTGAAGGAGCGTCATGCGGGTGAGACCCGCGTGGCCGCGACCCCCGAAACTGTCAAGAAATTCGTCGGTGCCGGCCATGAGGTCGCCATCGAGAAGGGTGCCGGCGTGGCTGCGGCCATTCCGGACGACGCCTTCGCCGAGGCCGGTGCCAAGATCGGCACGGCTGCGGCAACGCTGAAGGGCGCCGAGGCGCTGTTCGGCGTGCGCATGCCCGACGAGGCCACGCTCGCCAAGCTGAAGGGCGTGCTGCTCGTCTGCCATCTGGAACCGCACGGCAATACCGCCAGGGCCGAGGCCCTGGCCAAGGCCGGGATCGACGCGCTGGCGATGGAATTCGTGCCGCGCATCACCCGCGCCCAGGCGATGGATGCCCTGTCCTCGCAGGCCAATCTCGCCGGCTATCGTTCGGTGATCGAAGCTGCAGAGCTCTATGGCCGCGCCTTCCCGATGATGATGACGGCGGCCGGTACGGTCGCCCCGGCCAAGGCCTTCATCATGGGCGTCGGTGTTGCCGGCCTGCAGGCCATCGCCACGGCCCGCCGCCTCGGTGCCGTCGTCACGGCGACAGATGTGCGTCCGGCCGTGAAGGAACAGGTCGCCTCGCTGGGTGCGAAATTCATCGCGGTCGAGGACGAGGAGTTCAAGCAGGCCGAGACGGCTGGCGGCTATGCCAAGGAAATGTCCAAGGAATACCAGGCGAAACAGGCCGAGCTGATCGCCAGCCACATCGCCAAGCAGGACGTGGTCGTCACCACCGCCCTGATCCCCGGACGCCCGGCACCGAAGCTCGTCTCCAAGGCGATGGTGGAAAGCATGAAGCCCGGTTCGGTGATCATCGACCTGGCTGCGCCCACGGGCGGCAATTGCGAGCTGACCAGGGCCGACGAGGTGGTCGAGCACAAGGGCGTGAAGATCGCCGGCTTCGCCAACCTGCCGGCCCGGCTCGCCGCCGACAGTTCCGCGCTCTACGCGAAAAACCTCGCCAACCTGCTGCCGCTGCTCGTCGACGATGACGGCAAGAAGGCGCCGCACTGGGATGATGAAGTCATCCAGGGCATGGCGCTGACGAAAGAGGGTGCCGTTGTGCATCCCAGCCTGGTGAAGGAAGGCGCGTGATTTTCGCATTCCTCCGCAATGTGATGGCGTGGCTGGCGGCCATTGTCATCGTGTCTGGAGTGATGCTGTTGTTCCTGGGCGCGTTCTCCGGAACTTTGCTGGCGGCCGAACCCCTTGACGAATACGGCCGCCAGGCCGGCCTCAGCGCCGACGCCCGACTTGTTACTTATGCCGCAGGCGTTTCAGCCCTTCTCACGGGCGCTGTTCTGCTCTTCGGCCGGAGCCAAATTGGAGGTTTCAATGGAAGCCGTTGATCCCGTCATCTTCCGCCTGGCGATCTTCGTCCTGGCGGTCTTCGTGGGCTATTACGTCGTCTGGTCGGTGACCCCGGCCCTGCACACGCCGCTGATGGCCGTCACCAATGCCATTTCCTCGGTCATCATTGTCGGCGCGCTTCTGGCGGCCACAGCCACGGCCGGCAGCGAGGTCGCAGGCCAGGCCGCGTCAGGCGGCGGTGCGGGCTTCTCGCGCGGACTGGGCTTCGTCGCCATCATCCTGGCGAGCGTGAATATCTTCGGGGGCTTCCTGGTCACCCGGCGCATGCTGGCCATGTACAAGAAGAAGGAGCGCTAGACATGTCCGTCAATCTGGCTGCCCTTCTCTATCTCGTCTCCGGCATTCTCTTCATCCTGGCCCTGCGCGGCCTGTCGAGCCCGGAAACCGCCCGCCGCGGCAATCTGTTCGGCATGGCCGGCATGGCGCTGGCGATCGTCACCACCCTGCTCGCCGTCGACCTGGATGCGCTGTCTCTGGTGCTGATCGTGGCCGGTATCGCCATCGGCGGCGGGGTCGGTGCGGTGATCGCACGGCGTGTGCCGATGACCGCGATGCCGCAACTGGTCGCCGCCTTCCACTCGCTCGTCGGCATGGCGGCCGTGCTGGTGGCCGCGGCCGCGCTCTACGCGCCGAACGCCTTCCACATCGCCGACGCGCTGGGCAATCTCAAACAGCTCTCCCTGTTCGAACTTTCCCTGGGCACGGCGATCGGTGCCATCACCTTCTCCGGTTCGGTGATCGCCTTTGCCAAGCTGAACGGCAACATGTCCGGCGCGCCGATCATCCTGCCCGCCCGGCACATACTGAACATCGCCATCGGCGTCTTCATCGCCCTGATGATCGCCTTCCTGATGGCCTCGGGCGGCGATGCGAAGCTCGCCTTCTGGCTGATCACCGTCGCGGCCCTCGTGCTGGGCATCACGCTGATCATCCCGATCGGCGGCGCCGACATGCCGGTCGTGGTGTCGATGCTGAACTCCTATTCCGGCTGGGCCGCCGCCGCGCTGGGCTTCACGCTGGAGAACACCGCGCTGCTGGTCACCGGTGCGCTGGTCGGTTCGTCCGGTGCGATCCTGTCCTACATAATGTGCAAGGGCATGAACCGCTCCTTCATCTCGGTGATCCTGGGCGGGTTTGGCGCCGACAGCGCCGCGGCCGGCGATGCCGGTCCGCAGGGCAATGCCAAGATGGGCTCGGCCGACGATGCCGCCTTCGTGATGAAGAATGCCGGCAAGGTCATCATCGTGCCGGGCTATGGCATGGCCGTCGCCCAGGCGCAGCACGCGCTGAAAGAAATGGCCGACATGCTGAAGGAGGAAGGCGTCGAGGTCTCCTACGCCATCCACCCGGTCGCCGGCCGCATGCCGGGCCATATGAACGTCCTCCTCGCCGAGGCCCAGGTGCCCTATGACGAGGTGTTCGAGCTGGAGGATATCAACTCCTCCTTCTCGAATGCCGACGTCGCCTTCGTGATCGGCGCCAATGACGTCACGAATCCGGCCGCCGAGGACGATCCCGGCTCGCCGATCTACGGCATGCCCGTCCTGCAGGTCTGGAAGGCCCGCACGGTCTTCTTCGTGAAACGCTCGCTGGGCTCCGGCTATGCCGGGGTGGAGAACCCGCTCTTCTTCCGCGACAACACGATGATGCTGCTGGGCGACGCCAAGAAAATGGTCGAAAGCATCGTCAAGACGCTCGACTGACGGATCCCGGGAAGCGGCGCGACGATGTGACCGCTTCCCGCTTGGCCCCCGTTGCGCATGATGCAGCCTACCGGATCGGAAGGGGATATCATGCATACGGTTCTGGGCTGGTTCTGCTTCATCACCCTGTCGGCAACGGCCGCACTGCATGTTTATTGGGGGCTGGGCGGCCTGTGGCCGGCCGACGATGCGGCCACCCTGTCGCGCACCGTGATCGGCACGCATGGCGGCGTCATGCCGCCGGCCGGACTGACACTTCTCGTCGCCGCGCTGATCTTTGCCGCCGGCAGCTTTGCCTTCGCGCGCGGCGTGCTGGCCTGGGACTCGCTGATCCTGCTGCGCGTCCCGCTGGCGGGCCTCGCCCTGATCTTCCTGCTGCGCGGCGCCGTGACCTATATCCCCGGCCCGTTCGCGCAGGCCGCCGAACCCTTCGCCCACCTCAACGCAGTCTATTTCTCGCCGCTTATCCTGGCCCTCGGCGCCGCCTTCACCGCGCTGGCCCTGTCGCCGCGCAACTGAGCCGGTAGCGGGTCAGAGGCGGGCCCTGGCTAGTGCGCGAGGCCGCGATAGACAAAACTCGCGATCCGGGGCGTGCGCGGCGTATAGTCAGCCTCCATCCCATCGATCCGGAACCCGCCCTGTGCGATCAGCCGGTCCATCGGACGGGCGAGATGACAGCCGCCGCCGATCCGCTTCCAGACCGGTTCGATACGTCTTTGCCAGCGCGCGACGCCGGCGTCCGGCGCCAGACCGTGCTCCAGGAACACCAGCTTCCCGCCCGGCCGCAGGACACGCCGCATCTCGGCGAGCGCGGCCGGCGCGTCGGGAATGGTGCACAGGGTGAAGGTCAACAGCACGGTATCGATACTGTTATCGTCCAGCGGCAGGGCCTCGCCGGGCGCGTCGAGCAATTCCACCGGCAAAGCCTGCCGCGCAATGGCCCGGCGCGCCTTTACCCGCATGCCGGCCGACGGCTCGACACCGATCACCCGTTCAACACGGGCGGCATCGTAGAAGGGCAGGTTCGTGCCCGATCCCAGCCCGACTTCCAGCACCACGCCATCGGCCTGCGGCACGATGGCGCGGCGATGTTTCTCGATCGGCCGCGCGCCGCAGGCACAGGCGATCAGGTTGGGCAGGATGCGTTCGTCGTAAAACCCCATCACTCCATCCTGTAAAAATGGAAGGGCACGGTTTCCACGCGCCCGTCGGAGCGGCGCATGTCGAGAAAGGCTTTCAGACCCGTCTCGCCATCGCGCTCCAGCACCAGGCCCGAGAAGATCACGCGATCGCCGTCCAGCGCAAGAAGCTCGAAACTCACCTGTTCGCCGTTTTCCTCCCAGCCGGTGAAGTCGCGGTTGAAGTGCTTCACATGATAGCCGAAAGCGCCGTCGTGATTGTGACCGATCATCAGCATTTCGGAGAATTGCAGCGCGCCGTCGGCACTGTACTGGAAGGCGCCGACCAGTTCGCCCGATGCCGTGCGCATCCAGCATTCCGACATCTCGCCCGCAAAACCGGGCCCGGCCCAACAGCCTTCCAACCAGCCCAGAGCGGCCAGCACCTCGTCCGGTTCGTTCGCCTGCGCCGGCGTCGAAGCCAGGCCCAGCCAGACCGTCGCAATCAGAAAGACACGCATTTGAAACCCTCCCGCATCCTGCACTGCCCGCCTGGCAGCACTGGCGTTGACACTGGGGCATAATCGGGAGAAAGGCGTTCCATGCCTTGCGACATTCTTGCGTTGCGCGACGCGCGCGCCATACTTGACCGTGCGGACGTGTTCGGCCGCCTTGCGCCCTTCGATCCGCGCTGGGTCGGCTCGATCCCGCTGGATGTGCACGGGCCGGATGCCGATGCCGATATCGCCTGCACCGCCGGACCCGATCTCGCTGTCTTCCGCGACGCCCTGATCGAGGCTTTTCCCGGTGCTGCCGTCGCCGACAATGAACATGCCGGCGAAGCCTCGGTGATCGCCCGGCTGACACTGGAGGGCATGCCGGTGGAGATTTTCGGACGTTGCCGCCCGGTGGAAACCCATGAGAGCTATATCCACTGGCTGGCCGAGGACCGCCTTCTGAACCTGGCCGAAGACCGGTTTCGTGACGATATCCGCGCCACAAAGGCCGAGGGGCTGAAGACCGAGCCGGCCTTTGCCCGGGTGCTGGGCCTGGGTGGCGAACCCTTTGCCGAACTCCTCAAGCTCGCCTCACCGGGCGACGACGCCCTGCGAACGCTGATCAGCCGCGCCGGCTATGCCACGAAGGGCGCGGCGTCCTAGCTGCCGCCCGGTCCCGGATCGGTGCCTGTGCGCAGCCAGCCGGTGATCGAGACGCGGGCGCCACGCACCTTGTCGCCGACACGCGTCACGGCGTGCGGTTGCGGTACCTTGAACATCGACAGTGTATTGCCGCGCGGCACGAAGGCAGTATCGACACGGCCGTCGGGGCCGTAGAACTCCAGCAACCCGCCCCAGCCCTTTTTCCAGCCATCGGACAGGGTGAGCACATAGGCCGCGACCCGGTTCTTGCCGGCCACGCCATCATCATGCGTGGTCAGGAAATGGCCGCGCGTATAGCGGGTCAGCTGGGCATCGGCGAAGGCGATGTCCGGCGCGCCGAGAATGGTGCGCATCGGCTCCAGGAACGCGTCCGAATTGATCAGCTCGAACAGGTCGCACAACGCCGGCACTTCGCGGCGCAGCTCGCCGCGGTGCCATTTGTCGTAGATCGAATAGGTGTCGTAGAGATAGCCGAAGCCGCGCCGGGCCTCGGCATCGACATGACGCTGGAACTCGGCCTTCTGGGCCGGAGACTGCTGTCCCATCGCCGCGGAATCGAGATCGATATGGCGGCCATTGAGCTTGGTCACCAGCGTCCAGCGCGGCACCGTATCGATGGCCGCACGCGCCGCCGCCAGCGTGTCATCGTCCAGCAGGCTTTCTACCTGGCAGCGCGTGGTGTCCGCCATCGCCTGGCGCGGCGTTTCGATATCCAGAGTGGGCGAAAGTGCAGACATGTCTTCCTCGTTCCGGGCCGTGCGGCATAGCTCTGGTTTTTGAGTGGTCGCATTTTCGAACCGCAAAACCGGTCCCCACTTTTGCTGAAAATGCTCTAAGCACAACCGGCGCAACGCGGGGTCGCCGGATCAATCTCCAGCCGCCGCGCTTCGATCGTTTCACCGCATTCCACGCACCAGCCGTATTCGCCATTGTCCAGCCGTTCGAGCGCGGCGTCGATGCGACGAATTTCCTGCGCCCGCCGGGCCTCGGCCGCCTTGGCCATCGCCTGCACCTGCAGGGAATCCTGGCGCGACAGCCGGCCGACCGATTGCTGGTCGAGCGCCACGGGCTGCCGGTCCTCACGCGCGGCCGCGGACAGATCCCGCAATTCCTCGCGCAGCGCGACAAGCCGCGATCTGGCTGTTTCCGGCTCGATGGACATGATCTCCCCGACTGTCTTGCAGCGCACACTATCGCCCCGCGAGCGGTGGGGCCCAAGACCGCGCTGCAGCCGCCCGCCCAGCGGCGGACCGGGCCGGGAGGGACGTTTTGCTGTTCAATACCGGTGGATCACTGCGCGGCGCCCCTCTAGTTTCGCAGGACACGATACTGAGGGGCATCATGTCAGAGACCATTCTCGCCTTGGACGGCGTTTCAAAGACGTTCAACGGCAAGCCCGCCGTCCGCGATGTCAGTTTTTCCGTGGAGCGCGGCCAGATCACCGGCTTCCTGGGGCCGAACGGCGCCGGCAAGACCACCAGCCTGCGCATGTCGCTGGGCATTCTCACGCCCGATCGCGGCACGGTTTCGCTGTTCGGCGGCCCGCCGCGCCCGTCGGCGCTGGACCGCGTCGGCTTCCTGCCGGAAGAACGCGGCATCTATCGCAAGATGAAGGTGATCGATGTGATCGTCTTCTTCGCCCGGCTGAAGGGCGTTGCCCCCGCCGAAGCGCGCCGGCGCGGCCTGCAGATGCTCGAGGAATTCGGCCTCGCCGAAGTCGCCGAAAGCAAGGTGAAGACCCTCTCCAAAGGCATGGCCCAGAAGGTCCAGATCATCTCGACCCTGGTGCACGAGCCGGAATTCATCATTCTCGACGAGCCTTTCTCGGGTCTCGACCCGGTGAACCAGAATGCGCTGGAACAGGTGGTACGCCGCCAGGCCGAGGCCGGGCGTACTGTGCTGTTCTCGACCCATGTGATGGAGCACGCCGAACGGCTGTGCGACAAGATCGTGCTGATCGCCAAGGGCCGGAAAGCCTTCGATGGCACGGTCGCCGAAGCGCTGGGCCAGGTGCCGCGCCGGGTGACGCTGGAGATCGTCTCCGATCATGATCTCTCCCAGGTGCTGGCCGGCAAGGGCGAGGTTCACCGCGAAACCCAGGGCGAACACGAGGTCTGGATCGTCGATCTGGGTCCCGGCGTCGATGCCCAGGACATTCTCAAGGCCTGTGTCGATGCCGATGTGAAGCTGACCCGGTTCGAACCGGTGCGCGCGCATCTGCACGATGCCTTTGTCCATCTCGTCGGCCGCGAAGCCGCCGCCCCGGAAGCGGAGACCGTCTGATGCGCAATATCTATCTCATCGCCCGCCGCGAATTCCTCTCCTATGTCGCGACCTGGGGCTTCTGGCTGTCCCTGCTCTCCGTGCCGCTTTTCATGGCACTGGGCTTCGGCATGCCGATCCTGATCGAGAACTCCCAGCCGACCCGCTACTACGTGATGGTCGACGAGACCGGCGGCCGTCTGGAAGAGGCCGTGTTCGAGCAGATCGGCCAGTCCCGCGCCGACGAAGCGGAACAGGTCCGGCAGGCGGCCAGCGAGATGCTGGGCGACAATCCGCAAATCCAGGCTGCACTGGACCAGTCGGTCCAGCTGGAGGATGATGGCTATATCCGTGTCGATGCCGGCACGACCGATCTCAACGAGTTGCGGCCCTATCTGACCGGCGATGCCGAGCTGGAAACGGCCGACGGCCCGCAGCCGCTCTTTGCCGCCATCTTCCTCAGCGAGCCCGTGCCGGGCCGTGTCGAGATGGCCTATTGGAGCACCAATCTCACCGATCGCAGCCTGCGCCGCGATATCCGTGACGCGCTGCGTGACTATATGCAGCTGCGTCATCTGGTGGAGAATGGCGTCGACCCGACCCTGATCGAGGCCGCCGAAGACCTGGAGCCTGTCGTTCGCGAGCTCAATCCGGAGCGGACCGACGAGGCCGCCGAGGTCACCGAAAGCGAACGCCTGCCCATCGTGATGGGCGTGGCGACCGCCTTCGGCCTGTGGATCGTGATCTTCTCGGTGGTGAACATGCTGCTCACGGCGATGATCGAGGAGAAGGGCAACAAGGTGCTGGAAATGATGCTGGCCTCGGCCAGGCATCACGAAATCCTCACCGGCAAGCTGCTCGGCGTCGCGGCCGTGTCCGCCACCCTGCTGATCTTCTGGGGCGGTCTCGCCTCGATCGGCGGTCTGGCGATCCAGCAATTGATGGCCGCAGCCGATATTCCCGCTGCGGAAATCCTGGCGGCCCTGTTCGATCCGGCACTGCTGGGCCCGGCGATCGGCTATTTCATCGTCGGCTATCTGATGTATGGCGCGGTCTTCCTGGCGATCGGTTCGCTGTGCGAGACGATCCAGGACGCCCAGACGCTGATGAGCCCGATGATGCTGGTGATGATGATGCCGCTCTTCCTGGTGATGATGGCCATCGAAGCGCCCGACTCGCCCATCGTGGCGATCGCCAGCTGGATCCCGCTGTGGACGCCCTTCATCATGCTGGTCCGCCTGCCCCAGGATATCGGCATGATCGAGATCATCGGCTCGACCCTCGGCATGGTGGTCACCGCCATGATCGTGATCTGGGGAGCCGGCGTGCTCTTCCGCATGGGCGCCCTCAACCAGGCCAACCAGGACACGGTGAAGAGCTGGTTCCAGTTCGGCGGCAAGAAGAAGGCGGCGGGATAGGGCGGCGCGGCGCCTACCGCACACCCCTTTCCGTCAACGTCACCAACAACCGTCATTCCGGCGAAGGCCGGAACCCAGGTCATAGGATCGGGTTGAGCCAAGTTTGGCACGATACTGTTCTGAGATCTGGGTCCTGACTTTCGTCAGGATGACGGATTGTGGGAGCCGCTGGAACCCCGCTCCGCGGACCGTAATACCCAAAAAGGAAAACGCCGCGCCCCGGATCCGGGACGCGGCGTTTTCGCGAAACCTGTAATAAGGTCTGGCGACCCTAGCGGCGACCGCCACGCTTCGCGATGAGACCCTCGCGCTGCGCCCGCTTGCGGGCCAGCTTGCGCGCACGGCGAATGGCTTCAGCCTTTTGGCGAGCCTTCTTCTCCGACGGCTTTTCATAATGATTGCGGCGCTTCATCTCGCGGAAAGTACCTTCCCGCTGCATCTTCTTTTTCAGCGCGCGGAGCGCTTGCTCCACATTATTGTCGCGCACAACGATCTGTACGATGGCTCTCTCTCCATTATCTGGACGCAAGGACCATCCTCACGCCGCTAGTTCGCCAGAGGCGGGGCTACTACCAGAGCTGCGACGCCGTGTCCACTCTGTCAGCGCACACGGGCGTAGTGACGCGCAGGCGCGTCTGGTCTAGGAATGACGCATGACCGATGCCGCTTCTGACACCCGATTCCGCAAGTCTACCACACGCGAGGCCCTGCTGCAGCCCATGCTCGCGCATGCGGCCTTCGACGGCTGGACGGCAGACAGTTTCCGCGCAGCCTGCGCCGATGCCGGGATCGATGAGGGCCAGGCCCGCCTGGCCTGCCCGCGCGGCGAGCTGGACATGCTGGTGCACTGGTCGCGGCGGCTGGACGAGGCCGTGCTGGACGCGGTGAAGGCAGCAAACCTCGCAGAGATGAAGATCCGCGAACGTGTGCGTTTCGGCGTCACGGCACGCCTGGAGGCGCTCTCGGGACATGAGGAGGCCGCCCGCCGCGCCCGGGCCCGCCTGATGCTGCCGGATGCCGCCGCAGAGGGTCCGCAATTGCTGTGGGCCACCGCAGACACGATCTGGCGCGCCATCGGCGACACCTCAACCGACGTCAATTTCTACTCCAAGCGGACGATTCTCTCGGGCGTTTTCGGTACGACACTGGTCGCCTGGCTCAATGAGAGCGATGCCGCAAAGCCCGACGCCCGCGCCTTTCTCGACCGCCGCATCCAGAATGTGATGGATTTCGAGAAGACCAAGGCCCAGCTGACGAAGATGACCGCCGACCTGCCCGACCTCGCCGGCCTGCTGGGCAAACTGCGCTACGGCCCGGGCCCCCGAGTATAGCGAATTGGCTAGCCCTCCCACCGCGGAGAGGAGAACCAGGCCTGTTCGGCGGGCACCTGGACGAGGTCGCGCTCGGGCCAGCGCAGGGCGGTGAGATGGCCGCCGAAGACACAGCCGGTATCCACACAGACGACATTATTGTGCTCGCGCACCTCGGGTTCGGCGACATGGCCGTGCACGACGGTAGCCGTACCGGAATAATTGCGCGCCCAGTTGCGGCGGACGGGCAGGCCGTGCATGTCCCGCTCGCCCGTCACCTCACCGAACATGGCAAAGGCCCGCACGCGGGTCGTGTCCTCGCCATGCATATCGGCGTGAATGCCGGCATGGGCGACCACCAGCTCGCCGCCATCCAGCAGGAGGTGGTGCGGCAGGCTGTCGATGAAGGCCGCGACCTCACGGCGAAAGGCGTCGCTCTCGCGGCGGAACTGGGCGATCGTGGCGTCGAGCCCGTGGCTCACCTTCACATCGCGCCCGGCCAGCCAGCGGCGGAACTTGTCGTCATGATTGCCGACCACGCAATAGCCCGCCCCGGTCTCGACCAGATGCATGGCCAGGCGCATCACGTCCGGCGTGCGCGGTCCGCGGTCGACCAGATCGCCGAGCAGGACCGCCTTGCGTCCCTCGGGATGGCGGATGCGATAGTCGCGTGAGCCGGCGACACCCTCATAGCGCACCTCATAGCCCAGACGGTGCAGCAGCCGCTCCAGCTCGCCGGCGCAGCCATGCACATCCCCGATCAGGTCGAACGGCCCGCTGTCATCGATAAAGCGGTCGGGTGCGGTGGGATTTGTCATCATGTCCATGCCCCCAATATGGGGCGCGGGACAGCCGTGTGCGAACCCCTAAAGCGGGGAGAGCCGGTTTACATGGCCCATCTTGCGGCCGGCGCGCACGGCACGCTTGCCGTAAAGGTGCAGGCGGGCCTGCGGATCGGCCGCCAGCGCCGCCCAGTCATTGGCATCCTCGCCGATCAGATTCGTCATCACACAGGCCGAATGCGGCGACGGATCGCCCAGCGGCCAGCCGGCCACCGCGCGCATATGCTGTTCGAACTGGCCGCAGCCGCAGGCATCCATGGTCCAGTGACCGGTATTATGGACACGCGGCGCGATCTCGTTGACCACCAGCCCGTCGGAGCCGAGGTCGAACAGCTCGACCGCGAAGACCCCGACATGCTGCAGCCCGCTGCCGATGGCGCGGGCGATCTCGAGCGCGCGGGCCTGGGTCGCGGCATCGACGCCTGTCGCGGGCGCCAGGGTCTGTTTGAGAATGCCGTCGCCATGGATGTTCTCGCCCAGCGGCCAGGCTTTCACCACGCCGTCGACCGAGCGGGCCGCCACAACGGACAGCTCGCGCGTGAAGGCGGCGGCGCCTTCCAGGATGGCCGGTTTCTCGCCGATCGCCTGCCAGGCCTTCGCGGCATCGCCCGGCTCGCGGATCCAGGCCTGGCCCTTGCCGTCATAGCCGAACCGCCGGGTCTTCAGCACAGCCGGCAGGCCGATCTGCGCAATGGCCGCCTCGAGGCTCTCAAGATCGTCAACGGCGGCGAAGGGCACAGTGGCCACGCCGGCCTCGTTGATGAAGCTCTTCTCGACCAGCCGGTCCTGCGTCAGCTCCAGCGAACGGGCACCCGGGCGCAGGTGCGAGACGCGCGCGGCGATCTCGACCGTCGCGACGGGCACGTTCTCGAACTCATAGGTGACCGCATCGCAGCGCTCGGCGAAGGCCTGGACGGCGCCCTCGTCATCCCAGGGTGCGCAGAACGACCGCGCCGCCACCCGCGAGGCCGGACAATCCGGCTCGGGGTCGTAGACATGGACGTCAAAACCCAGCGCCGCTCCAGCGGTTGCCAGCATGCGGCCGAGCTGTCCGCCGCCGAGAATGCCGATCACCGAACCGGGCGAGAGCGGAGCTGTCGTCATGGAAGATCAGTCCTCGACCGTCACCGGTACGCTGTCAGTCTGGGCCTGGCGCCAGTGCGCCAGCCGTCCGGCGACCCCGTCATCGGACAGGGAGAGAATGGACGCGGCGAGAAGCCCGGCATTGGTGGCGCCGGCCTCGCCGATCGCCAGCGTGCCCACCGGCACGCCGGCCGGCATCTGGACGATGGACAGGAGGCTGTCCTGGCCGTTCAGCGCCTTGGACTTCACCGGAACGCCCAGCACCGGAAGCGTTGTCATCGAGGCAATCATGCCCGGCAGGTGAGCGGCACCGCCGGCACCGGCGATGATCACCTTGATACCGCGATCGCGCGCGCCCCTGGCGAACTCCACCAGCCGCTCCGGCGTGCGGTGCGCCGAGACGACCTGCGCCTCGTAATTCACGCCGAGATCGCGCAAGAGGCCGGCCGCCTTCTTCATGGTCGGCCAGTCGGAACGCGAGCCCATGACGATGGCAACATCGGCAAGGCTGGCGGTGGCAGCCATATCGGGTGAGGACGGCGAAAGATCGCTCATGACGCTTCCTGAACGAAGAAAAGGAAGCGCGGGACCTTAACCTCAGCGCGAAGAAGGTCAAGGCGCCTTTCGGTACAGGGCAATTCTTTCGGCGCTTGAGGGTTTCTTAACCACACTTGTTCACGTTTTGGGGTGATTGGAATCGGAGTGGATCGGCGCATGCGCATCGGCCCCTTGAACACGACCGGCAATGTCTCCCGCAGCGGGCGGACGGACCCGGCCCGGAAAAGTGACGCGGCAGGCTCTGCTGCGGCGCCGCGGGATTCCGCCTCTATCATGGGCGTGCCCGAGAGCGAACTGACACCGAACGTCCAGCGCGCCCTGCTGTCGCTGATGGGCGAGGTTGACCAGCTGCGCAAGGAAACCGAGCGCCTTCGCGGCCGGGTGCGCGAACTGGAATCGCTGGCCGATCACGACGTCTTGCTGCCGGTGCTGAACCGCCGCGCCTTCCTGCGCGAGGTCTCCAAGGCCCTGGCCCTGGCCGAACGTCACGAAGCGCCGTCCTCGCTGGTCTATATGGACCTGAACGGCTTCAAGGAAATCAACGACACACACGGCCACGCTGCCGGCGACGCTGCACTGCATCACGTCGCGGGCCTGCTGGCCGCCCATGTGCGAGAGACCGATGCGGTCGGCCGTCTGGGCGGGGATGAATTCGGCCTCGTGCTGACCCTGACCGGTCACGAAGGCGCCCAGGCGAAAGCCCAGGAACTCGTCGATATCATCGAAACGACGCCCTTTGTGCACAAGGGCCACGAGCTGAGTGTGGGTGCGGCCTGGGGCTGCCATCCGCTGCAGGCCGGTCACAAGGCCGAAGAGGCGATGGCCCAGGCCGATGCTGCCATGTATGCGCGCAAGCAGGCGCAGAAAGCCGACGCCGGCCGCCGTCAGGCCTGAGGCAGGAAGCCCGGTCGGTTCAGGCGATGATGTCGGGTGTGATCTGATCCTCAAGCCGGGCGATCTCGTCCTTCAGCCTGAGTTTTTCCTTCTTGAGACGGGCAACCTTGAGCTGATCCACGACACCATTGTCGGACAGCATGTCGACCTCCCTGTTCAGCGCATCATGCTGCTCGCGCAGCGCGGTGAGCTGCTCAAGAAGGGCCTGTTGCTCCTGGGAATCTCCGTCCATTCCTGAGCCGTCTCTTTCCGGTTATCGAACAGGACCCGCCGGCTTGCCGGCGCCACCCTGCGGGCGTCGGGCCGGTGTGACACGACGAAGCAATTATACTAGCGGCTTTCGACCGGCAGATAAATCCGCAAAGGGCGCTGCGGACGCGAAGACGCACTCAGCGCCGCCCGCCCTCCAGATCCTCGCCCCAGCGGCGGGTTGAGTCCCAGTCCAGCCCGAACAGGTCGAGGGCCCGGCCGACCGACTGGTCGACCAGATCGTCAATGGTTTCCGGCTTGGCATAGAAGGCCGGCAACGGCGGACAGATCACCGCGCCCATCTCGGTGAGGGTCTCCATCGTGCGGATATGGCCCAGGTGGAAGGGGGTCTCGCGCACCATCAGCACCAGCCGCCGCCGCTCCTTGAGCACGACATCAGCAGCCCGTGTGAGCAGGCTGGATGTCACACCGGTCGCGATCTCGGACATGGTGCGAACCGAGCATGGCGCGATCAGCATGCCGCGCGTGTGGAAGGAGCCGGACGCGATCGGCGCGCCGACATCGGGCATCTTGTAGACATGGTCCGCCCGCGCCCGGAAGTCGCGGATCGACAGATCCGTTTCATAACCGAGGGTCATTTCGGCGGCTTTCGACGCCACAAGATGGCTCTCGATTCCCATTGTCCGGAGCGCATCCAACGCCCTGATTCCATAGATAATTCCGGAGGCGCCAGAGACACCCACGATCATCCGGTCCGGCTTCACCATCCCCTAACCTCGAAACGTTTCGTGAATAGACATAATGCGTGGACGTGTTTCAATCGAGTGTTCCACTTCAGAAGAGGAGACGTCTCCATGTCCATCGAAGCCCGCATTCGTGAGCTCGACGCCCGTCACACGCGTCTGGATTCTCAAATCGACGAATTGAAAAAGCATTCGTCGGCGGACTCGCTGGAAGTCGCCCGGCTGAAGAAGGAGAAACTTCTGCTCAAGGAGCAGATCCAATCCCTCCGAACGACCACGCATCAGTCTCTGGCCGGATGATCCGGACGAACTGATGCGAACCCGACTGACACGCGAAGCAGGGGGCGGCTTTCGAGCCGCCCTTTTTGCAGGTTACACTGCGTGTCCCGAAACGGAGACGATCATGCGTGCCTTTGCAGCCCTCTTGTCCCTCGCCCTGATCGCGGCCCCGGCCGCCCAGGCTCAAAAGGATGTTTCGCCCTGTCAGGCCGGCCGGCTGGCGCTGGATGCGGGAGAAAGCGCGCAGGCGATCGAGGATCTGGAGGCCTGCCTGTCCAGCGAGGACCTGGACCCGGATCGCGAGGTCAGTGTCTATGCCGGCCTGGGCGCTGCGTTTCTTGCGGAGCAGCGCTACGAGGACGCGCTGAACGCCTATAATTTTGCTTTCGCGATTGCCGAAACCCAGCGCGCCGAAGTGATCGAACCGACGCTGTGGCGCAATCGCGGCATCGCCCGGACCGAACTTGGCCAGCTCGACGCGGCGCTGTCCGATCTGCGGCGCGCAGCCGCCGAGATGCCAAACGATGTGATGACCCAACTGACGCTGGGCATCATCTACCAGGACATGGACCGCGCCGCCGATGCCGTGGTCGCCTATGATCATGTCGTGCGTCTCGAGCCGTCGTGGACCGGCGCGTGGATCAACCGGTCGAGCGCTCTGCTGGATGCCGGCATGACCGGTGCTGCCGTCGACGATGCGCGCCGGGCGGTCGAGCTGGAGCCGGAAAGCGGCACCACGCTGAACATGCTGTGCTGGACCCTGATCCAGGACGGCCGCGCCCGCACGGCGCTGCCCCTGTGCGAACAGGCCGTGGCGCTGGAACCCGAATCCGGCGCGATCGTGCATTCCCACGCCTCGGCGCTGGAGGCCCTCGGGCGGATGGACGAGGCCCTGCCGCTCTACCGCCGGGCCTGGCAGCTGGCGCCGGACGATCCGGAAATCACCCAGGACTATCAGCGCACGCACAATCCCTGACCGTCCCGCCACCCCGGTATCCGGCGAGGCGCCATTGCAACGCGCCGCCGCTCGTGCAAGGTCAGCGATCCCGTCTGGGCAGAGCACGCCCGTTTGGAACAAGAGGACCACATCATGGGTGACCGCGTCGCCATCGTAACCGGTGGAGCCAACGGCATCGGCAAGGCCTGTGCGCGCCGTCTGAGCGAGGATGGCTGCCAGGTCGTCATCGCCGATATCGACCAGCAGGCCGGCGAAGCCCTGGCCGACGAGCTGGGCGCCGAGAAGGGCAAGGCCCTGTTCGTCTCCTGCGATGTGTCGGACCGGCTGTCGGTCAACAACCTCCTGTCAGAAACACGGGCGACCTTCGACCGGCTGGACGTGCTGGTGAACAATGCCGGCATCGTCGCCAAGGGTGACATTCTCGATCTGTCGGATGGCGATTTCGACCGGGTTCTGGGCGTCAACCTGAGGGGCGCCTTCCTGGTCGCGCGCGAAGCCGCGCGTCAGATGGTCGACCAGATCGAGGAAGGCGGCGAACGCGTCGAGGATGCCCGCCGCCGCTACGCGATCATCAACATGTCCTCGGTCAACGGCGTCGTGGCTATTCCCGACCAGCTGGCCTATTGCGTCACCAAGGGCGCGATCGATCAGCTGACCAAATCCATGGCGCTGGCGCTCGCGAAACACGGTATCCGCGTCAACGCGATCGGCCCGGGCAGTATCAATACCGATGTGCTCAAATCCGTGAACGACAATCCCGAAGCCATGGCGAAGATCATGTCGCGCACGCCGCTGCAGCGGATCGGCGATCCCGACGAAGTCGCCTCGGTTGCGTCCTTCCTCGCTTCGCGCGATGCCAGCTATGTCACCGGCACCACGCTCTATGTCGATGGCGGGCGGCTGGCGATGAACTACACGGTGAGCTGAGTTGAACTACTTCCGCTTACGATGATCAATAATCCCATCAGCACGCCTCAACAAGTGAAGTGACAACCACTCTGTCAGAGCAGCTTGAGTTGGGAAGTCTCTCAGAGTTGGCGCCGCAATCTCAAGGCTATGCGCTGACGTGGAGATACAGGAAACTGTATTGGCGTCGAATAGAGCGTAGTTGACCCCTCCGTGCTTCATGGCACTGAGATAAGCCACACCATCGAAGCCTGAAATCTTCAGAAACTCGGCAAGAACCTGTGTTGGCCTATATGCGTTCTCAGCATCTTCGGGACGGATGGGCGACGATATTGTGGCCGCTACTGTCAACCAAGTGACATCCGCCTCACCATTTTCGCGACCAACACCATCCAGTAAGAAGCCATCCTTTTGGGGAAGACGGAAGTCAGCCAGATTCAACTCTTTCGACGGTTTAAATGTACCAATGGTCACCGGATCATCTACGAATGGCCTAGCCTCAAGGGCAGCAGTGTTCGCACTATCTGATAGATAAAGGACCGGAATCCCTTTGGTTCCTAAGCGCCCATTCCCGGCGTACTCCGGCGTCGGCACTATCTGCTCAGCTGAAAATGGGGTTGGCGCCTCGCCACCAGCAAATATTGCGTCGCGAATTTTCCCGGACGAGCCTCCAGACTGACAACCGAGGCGCGCGCGAAAAAGAGTTTGTTCTGTACCTAGCGACAATTTCTTGTTTTTGTGAATATATTCCGCCGCCGCCTCAAGGAATGATTGAGCCTGATTATCTGGAAAATATCGCCAACGCCGCTGCACACCTTCAACAAAGGCTTGCCAGCCGTCTCCAGTAAAGGAGGTTGGGTCTGCTCCTGCTCCGGTCATACCCAACCTCCTTACCATAAACTAAAACAGCACCGTCCATAATAGGCGCTTAGATCAGTCCTGCTTGGAACCGCCGAACAGGGTTTCCAGATCGACATCGTCCGGATTGAACTCGTCGCTCGGCTTTTCCAGCTCTTCCTGGGCCTTGAGCGTATCGCTGAGCATTTCCGGATTTTCTTCTTCCAGCTTGCGGCGGCGCGCCGAGGCCTTCTTGACCTGATCGTCGAGATCGATCTGGGTGCACAGGCCCAGCGAGACCGGATCGGTCGGCTTGATATTGGCCGAGTTCCAGTGCGTGCGCTCGCGCACCGCCTGGATCGTCGTCTTGGTCGTGCCGATCAGCTTGGAAATCTGGGCGTCGGACAGTTCCGGATGATTGCGTACCAGCCAGGCGATCGCGTCCGGACGGTTCTGGCGGCGCGACAGCGGCGTATAACGCGGACCGCGGCGCTTGGCCGGCGTGTGCAGGTCGGCGTATTTCGGCTTCACCACCGTCATGCGGTAGTCGCTGTTGTTTTCGGCCTTCTCGATTTCTTCCCGGGTCAGCTGCCCGTTGGAGATCGGGTCGGCGCCGCGCACGCCCACGGCCACGTCGCCATCGGCAATGCCTTTGACTTCCAGCGGGTGCAGGCCGCAGAAACCGGCAATCTGCTCGAAGGTGAGCGAGGTGTTGTCGACGAGCCAGACCGCCGTGGCTTTCGGCATCAGGATCTCGGTCATGGATTCAATCTCCCTGGGAGAAACAAAAAAAGCCCGACGCGGCGGCCGGGCTTGGGCTTCCGACGCTCCGGTTCAGGATAGCCCGTACACGAAGCGATTTAGGGGATTTATACCGCAATCGGGCGCCGCTGCAAAGCGGTTGCCCCGGCCAATTGTCAGCACGCCAGCAGGATCTTCCCCGCATGTTCGCCGCCATCCAGACGCGCATGGGCCGACCGCACATCGTCCAGCGCGAAGCGGCTGTCGATCACCGGCGCCAGGCGGCCGGCCGCGACCCAGGGCCACACCGTTTCGCGCACCGCACGCGCCAGCCGCGCCTTCTCGGCGTCGGGCCGGGCCCGCAGGGTCGAGCCCGTCAGCACGATCCGCTTGAGCATGACCCGCATCAGATCGACCTCAACCCGGCTGCCTTTCAGGAAGGCGATCGAGACAATGCGGGCACCGGCATTGGCGCAGTTGATGTTCTTCTGGACATAATCGCCGCCCACCATGTCGAGAATGACGTCGGCGCCGCCGGCATCCTTCACGACCGCCTCGAAGTCGGCCTCGCGATAGTTGATAGCGATATCGGCGCCCAGGCGCTCGCACAGCGCCACCTTCTCTGCCGTCCCGGCTGTTGCGATCACGCGCGCGCCGTGAGCCTTGGCCATCTGGATGGCTGTCGTGCCGATTCCGCTCGTCCCGCCATGAACCAGCAGTGTCTCGTCCGGCGACAATGCCCCGATCTCGAACACATTCGTCCACACGGTCAGAACGGTCTCCGGCAGTCCTGCAGCGTCGGCAAGGTCGATCCCCGCCGGTGCCGGCAGGACCGAGCCGGCCGGCGCGATGACATAGTCGGAATAGCCGCCCCCCGCGACCAGCGCACAAACGGGATCGCCAACCGCAAGCCCGTCGACGCCCGCGCCAAGCGCTGCGACATGACCGGCGACTTCCAGACCCAGCCCCTCAGGCGCGCCGGCCGGTGCGGGATAGAAGCCCAGGCGCTCGATCTGGTCCGGCCGGTTGACGCCGCAGGCGGTATTCCTGATCAGTACCTGACCGGGTCCGGGCGGCGTCACAGGGCGCGTCACCACGTCCAGCACATCCGGCCCGCCGGGCTCCCGGGCGATCACGATACGGGTGGTTTCAGCGGACGGCGTGGGCTGGGTCATGGGACTTTTTCCGGCTTCGCGCTATGTTGTGTCATCGCAGTGTGGAGGCTCCCATGTTTCACGATGACGATATGCCTGCAAGCGCCCGGGCGAAGAATGCCATCATCCCCGGCGAGGATCTCAGCGCCCTCTCGCTGGAAGATCTTGCCGAGCGCCGCGCCCTGCTCGAGGCCGAATTGCGCCGCATCGACACCATGACCGACAAGAAACAGGCCGGTCGCAGCGCTGCGGACGCCGTGTTTAAGTTTTGATCAAGAGTTTCGGGCAGTCTGGCCCGAGCCTTGCTACGAATCGGACCAGATGTTTGCGGACCGAAACTGGACACGTGATGACTGACAATACGCCGAACCTCTTTCCCGCCGGCGGCGCGCCGGCAGCCCGGGCCCAGGACTTCGCCAATTCGGAGATGTTCCAGAAACTCTTCCGGGAAGGCATGGACCTGGTCGAGGAGACGGCAGCCTATCTGGACGGGCCGGGGCGCGACGACTCCAAGTCGCTCGACCGCGCCGGCGCCCTGTCCTACGCCACCGAGAGCATGAAGCTGACCACGCGCCTGATGCAGGCCGCCTCCTGGCTGCTGGCCCAGCGCGCCGTGTCCGAGGGCGAGATGTCGGCCCACGACGCCACGGACGGCAAATACCGCCTGTCCCGCGACCGTCCGACCGACGGGCTCTGGCCGGAGGGCGAAACGCCTCCGGCGGTGCTGATGGATCTCGTGCGCCGCTCGCGCTCGCTCTATGACCGCCTCAAGCGCATCGACGACAATCTCTATGTCGACGGGCCGCTGGAAATGGACACCAATCCGGTTGCCGACCAGATCGCCATGCTGCGCGGCGCCTTCGGCGAACGCTGACGCGCCTGCATCCCTGAGAACGGGAAAAGAAAAAGGCGCGCTCCTTTGCGGAGCGCGCCTTTTCTCTTGGCGTCTTGGAAGGACGGCTTACACGAAGCCCTTGAACTTGTCCTTGAAGCGCGAAACACGGCCGCCGCGGTCCATCAGCTGCTGATTGCCGCCGGTCCAGGCCGGGTGGGACGTCGGATCAATGTCCAGGGTGAGCACGTCGCCTTCCTTGCCCCAGGTCGACTTCGTCTGGAACTCGGTACCGTCCGTCATCTTCACAGTGATGAGGTGGTACTCGGGATGGATATCCTTTTTCATCGGTCCGGCTTTCTTTTGATCCGCCGCGCCACCCGATTACGTTGCCGGGCACGCAGCTCATATAAACTCAGGAGCGCGGGTCTATACAGGAAGGCCAGCGCCAGAGCAACCACCGCCATGCGTTGCAGGAACAAGGTCTCCGGGCTTGCCTGACCAGCCGATTGACGTGATCCTCCCGCCACATCGTCAAGAGGGGAGAAGAGCTTGAAAAATCTGATCTGCGGCCTCGCCCTGCTGGTCGCCGCGACCGCACCTGCCACAGCCCAGGGCACCACCGCCGGCAGCGACAGCAACAGCGCAACGCCCATCCATTTCGGCACATCCCACGAGATACGCTCTTCCGTCCTCGGCGAGACACGGACCGTGAATGTCTGGCTGCCGCCGCAGCACGACACGGCCGAAACGCCCTACACGGTGCTCTATCTGATCGATGGCGGGGTGGAGCAGGACTTCCCCCATATCGCCGGCCTCGCCCAGCTCGGCGTGATCTCCTGGCAGTATGAGCCGCTGATCGTGGTCGGCATCGAGACCACTGAACGCATCCACGAGCTGACGCCCGCACCCGCAGACGCGCGCTACCGCGACCAGTTCGACACGTCCGGCGGAGCCGAAGCCTTCCGGGCCTATATCGCGCAGGACGTCATCCCCTTCATCGAGGCGACCTATCGCGTCGGCGAGCGCCGGGCCGTGACCGGGGAAAGCCTGGCAGGACTGTTCATTGTCGACACCCTGCTCGAACAGCCGGATCTGTTCGACGACTATATCTCGGTCTCGCCCAGCCTGTGGTGGGACGATCAGGCCGTCGCCGGCCGGGCCGCCGAACGTCTCGCCGACGCCGACCATTCGGACACGCGCGTCTACCTGACGATGGGCGATGAGGGCGGCACGATGCAGGCCGGACTCGATACACTGCTTGCGGCCCTCGACGCTGTCGAAGGGGCGCCGGAATACCGCTATGTCGACCGCCGCGAAACCGAGACGCATTCGACGATCTATCACGGCGCCGCGCTCGATGCTCTGCGCTGGCTCTATCCTTACCCGCCTTACGATTACGGCGAAGTCCCCTGGTATCTGATCGAGGGCGGTCAGCCGGACGATGGCAACGACTAACGGCCGGACGGCTCCACCCTGACGCCCACACACAACACCGGAAGACAGATCATGCCCGCGATCCGCCCGTCGTCCGCGGCCGACAACGAGGCCCTGACCGAAATCTGGCGCTCCGCCGTGGGAGCGACGCACGACTTCCTCAGCGAGACCGATTTCCGCGAGATCGAGACGCTTGTCGCGGAACAATATATTCCCAACGCGTCGCTATGGGTGGCCGTGGATGCGACCGACCGGCCGCTCGGCTTCATGGGCATGACCGGCAGCCATGTCGACTCGCTCTTTGTCGCGCCCGGCCGGCGCGGGACCGGTCTGGGAACCGCCCTCATGGACCACGCCCTCAAGACGGCCGGTCTGCCGCTGACCGTCGACGTGAACGAGCAGAATCCGCAGGCGGTCGGTTTCTACGAGCGCCTCGGCTTCGAACAGTTCGACCGGTCGCCGCTGGACGATGCCGGACGGCCCTATCCGATCCTGCATATGCGCAAGGCTGCCGGCTGACCCGGGCGCCCGGCAGCGCGCATTGACATACACATCGATTATACACACCATTGAACTGCCCGATCAGGACTGGTTCGCGATGAAGTATGAGCAGCCTGCACCCCGCAAACGCGTCAATCTGACCGTGCGCGAAGACATCATGGCGGAAGCACGCGCGCTGGGCCTGAACACCTCCCGCGCGGCAGAGGCCGGTATCGAGGCGGCCGTCCGCGAGGAGAAGGGCCGCCGCTGGCGCGAGGAAAACCGCGAGGCGATCGAGGCGCACAATCGCCGCATCGAGCGGGAAGGCACCTTGCTTCCGACCCCGTGGTGGGCCCAGCCGAAGGACGATTAGGTGGCGCGGTTCGATCTCTACCGGGTCAACACATGGCACGTTCCGCTATTGGTCGACGTTCAGGCCGACATTCTCGAGAGTTTCGCGAGCCGTGTAGTTATCCCGTTGCGCGCGGCTGGGCCTGATGAGGAACCTTCCCTGCCACGGCTGAAGCCAATTCTCTCAATCGATGGCGAGCGCCATGTCCTGGTGACCACCGATATCGGTGCCCAACCTCTCCACTGGCTCGGCGACCCTGTCGGAAACATCCGGGAACACCGCGACACGATCACCGCTGCGATGGACTTCCTGTTTCAGGGCTATTGAGCTCGCATGATCTAGCGCGAGGTCAGCTTCAGCTCGATGCGGCGGTTGCGGGCATTGGCCTCGGCCGAACGGCCTTCCGCGATCGGATGGTTCTCGCCGAAGCCGGCAGCGACCAGCCGCTCGGACGGCACGCCGAGATCCTCGAACCATTGTACGACCGAGATCGCACGCGCGGCCGAGAGATGCCAGTTCGACGGATAGGTCGTGCGGATCGGCACCGGATCGGTATGCCCGTCAATGCGGATCACCCAGTCGATATCGCCCGGGATCTCGTCGGTCAGCTGGATGATGGCATCGGCGATGGGCCGCAGGCTCTCGCGCCCCTCGCTCGACAGCGCCGCCGAGCCGGACGGGAAGAGGACATCGGTCTCGAACACGAAACGGTCGCCGACGATGCGGACGCCGGTGCGGTTGCCGAGAATCTCGCGCAGCCGGCCGAAGAAGTCGGACCGGTAGACCGCCAGTTCGGCCGCACGCTCGGCAAGAGCGGCGTTGAGACGCTCACCCAGATTGATCACCTGGGCCTCGGCCTCCTCGGCGCGTTGTTCGGAGGCCTCCAGTGCGGCGTTCAGCGAAGCGATCTGGTCGCGCAGCACTTGCATCTGCTGGTTCAGCAGGGCGAGCGCACGGCGGCTCTCCTCCGACATTTCCTCTTCCGCCGCGAGATCGGACTGCAGGCTTTCCACCCGGCCCGTCGCGAGAGTCAGCGCGTCTTCCAGCGCGTCGCGCTCTTCGCGCAGGCCGGTGATGCGCACTTCCAGCGCCGCATTCTCGTCGCGGGCCAGATTGAGCTCGTCGGCGAGTTGGGACAGGCGGGCATTGAGATCGGCCAGCTGGTCGTCCCGGCTGGTCAGCGCGCGCGACAGCGCGAACTGGCCGGCGACGAAGATCGACAGCAGGAAAACGATGACCAGCAGCAATGTCGCCAGCGCATCGACGAAGCCGGGCCAGTGATCGCCGTTATCGGCTTCCTGGAAACGCGCAAACCGGGGCGAAGCCATGGCTTATTCCCCTCCCCGCTCCCGCGATTGCAGGGCACGGATGAAGACCCGCAGCTCGTCGCGCAGGGCCCGCACCCCCTCCTCGTTCGACGCCCGGCTGTCCTCGGCAAAGCGCTGCAGCGTGGTGTCGAGCTGGCGGGTGTGGCGCTCCAGCGTATGGGCCAGCCGGTCGAGCGTCTCCGCGGTTTGTTCAAGCAGCGCGCCGACATAGGCCGAGGAAACCTCGCCATCGCCCGCCGATGCCGGACCGGCAGCCGCCAGGCGCGAGATCGAGGACAGCCATTCCTCGATCTCGTTATAGAAACGGTTCTGGGCACGGCTGGCCTGAAGATCGAGAAAACCGATGACCAGCGAGCCGGCCAGGCCGAACAGGGATGAGGCGAACGCCGTGCCCATGCCCTGGATCGGGTCCTCGATGGCCGACATCAGGCGCAGCACGTCGGCTTCCGCACCTGTCGCGCTTTCCGTCACCGCCCGCACGGCCTCACCAACATCGGAAACGACCTGCAACAGGCCCCAGAATGTGCCCAACAGGCCGAGAAAGATCAGCAGGCGGCCGAAATAGCGGGTGAAGGCGCCCGCTTCCGACATGCGGGCCCCGACCGAGTCGAGCACGGTGCGCACCGAGCCGGCCGACAGCGAAACCCGGCCGTCGGCCTGACCGATCATCGAGGCCATCGGCGCGATGAGTGCGGGCGGGCGCGGCAGGCTGGACGGGTCTTCCGAGGAGCGGAAACGCACGAGCCAGCGCGCCGCCGGCCCGATCCCCAGCGCCTGGGCATAGGTGTAGAGAACGCCGATGACGAGGACCGCCAGGATCAGCCCATTGATCGCCGGATTGGCCCGGAACGCCGCTCCCAGCGGCTCGATCAGGAACAGCGCGATGGCCGCCACCGCCGCCGTGAACAGCGCCATCCAGACGATATAGCGCCAGGGTCCGGTAAAGCGCACCGCCGGTGCGGAATGCGTGCGATCGTTCCGGTCGAGAACAGGCATGCCTTCCCCTTGTGTCAGCTCCAGCCCTTCCTTACCCCGGATTGGGACATTTTGGAGGCGAGGTCAAAGCCTGCCTGCCGCCGGGTGCGCGGGCGTCTTGCAGCACCTTATTCCAGATCGGAATTAATGGAATTCCAAAAGGCGAATTAAATCCGGAAGGGAGATAACATAACTGTCTGCCATCGCGCGGCAGACCCGCCGCCGGACCTGACAAGCCGATGGAGTCTTCCGATGACCGATACCTCGCCCCGCCACATCCTCCGCGTCGATGCCAGCATGCGCCGGGAGGGCTCGCACAGCCGCGGCCTCGCCGATCGTGTGATCGACCGCCTCACCGCACAGCGCCCGGACACCCGTGTCACGGTGCGCGATCTTGCAGACGGGTCGATGCGCCTGGTCGACGAGACCTGGATCGGCGCGAACTTCACCGACCCCGCCCAGCGCTCGGACGACCAGAAGGCCGCGCTGGCCTTTTCCGACCGGCTGGTATCGGAATTGCGCGCCGCCGACACAATCGTGATCACCGTGCCGATCTACAACTTCACCATCCCGGCCTCGCTGAAGGCCTGGATCGATCTGGTCGCGCGGGCCCGGGAAACCTTCCGCTATACCGAAACCGGCCCGGAAGGCCTGCTGACCGGCAAGCGCGCCATCCTGGTCTATGTCTCCGGCGGCGTTGCAGCCGGCAGCGAGACCGACTTCGCCACGGACTACATGAAGCATGTGCTGAATTTCATCGGCATCACCGATGTCGAGATCATCGATGCCGGACAGCTGATGTTTGCGGAAGCCGAAAAGCTCGAAGCCGCGCACGCCCGGATCGAGACGCTGGCGGCCTGAAGCGTGATCAGGTGAAGTGGGTACCGGTTCACCGGTTCGATCACGCGACCCCTCAAGAGTCTGGGGCAGAACCGGTTCCGCAGGAAACGATCCTGTTCTAGGCCGACGCCGTCTTCAGGCGTGCGGTGAGTTCGGCGAGCATGTCCTCGTTGCCGGCCGCGATATTGCCGGTGCGCAGGATGTCCTCGCCGCCATCGGCCTCGGCCACGAAACCGCCGGCCTCTTTCACCAGTACGATACCGGCTGCGATGTCCCAGGGCTTCAGATTGCGTTCCCAGAAACCGTCATAACGGCCGGCGGCGACCCAGGCGAGATCGAGCGCCGCGGAGCCCATGCGGCGGATCCCCGCCGTGTAGGGCATGATCTGGTGCAATTCCTTGAGGAAGCGGGCATGACCGGTCTTGCCCATGAAGGGCATGCCGGTCGCGATCACGGCTTCATCGAAATGCTTGCGATTGGCCACGCGCAGACGGCGGTCCGCCAGCCAGGCACCGCGGCCCTTTTCGGCGTGGAACATCTCATCGGTAGCGGGATTGTAGATCACGCCGGCGACCAGCTCGCCCTCGCGCTCCAGCGCGATGGAGACGGCAAAGTGCGGCATGCCGTGCAGGAAGTTCAGCGTCCCGTCCAGCGGATCGACGATCCAGCGGTGGGAGCGGTCGGTGCCCTCGACCACGCCGCGCTCTTCCATCAGGAAACCATAGCCCGGGCGGGCCTGGGTCAGACGGTCATAGATGATGTCCTCGGCCTTCCTGTCCGCAATGGAGACGAAGTCGGCCGGCCCCTTGCGGGACACCTGCAGGTGCTCGACATCACGGAAGTCGCGATTCAGCGACCGCCCGGCGCGGGCGGCCACTTCGGTCATCACGGTCAGGAGAGGAGAGAGGGCACCCATGCCGGATCAGTCCGCGCGGCGGACGTAGGAACCGTCCTCGGTGGCCACGATGATCTTCTCGCCCATGCCGACGAAGGGCGGCACGGAAGAGCGCACACCGTTGGACAGGATGGCGGGCTTGTAGGAGTTGGCGGCCGTCTGGCCCTTCACGACCGGTTCGGTCTCGGCCACTTCCAGCGTGACGTGCTGCGGCAGGGAAATGCCGATCGGGCGATCTTCGTGGAATTCCACGACGACCGTCATGCCTTCCTGCAGGTAGGCCGCGCGGTCCTCGCCGACGAAATCCTTCTGCAGCTCGATCTGCTCATAACTCTCGGAGTCCATGAAGGTCAGCATGTCGCCGGTGTCGAACAGGAAGGTGTGATCCTTCTGCTCCAGACGCACGCGCTCGACCTTGTCGGCGGCGCGGAAGCGTTCGTTCAGCTTGCGGCCATCGAGCAGGTTCTTCAGCTCGACCTGGGCGAAAGCGCCGCCCTTGCCCGGTTTCACGTGGTCGGTCTTCACCGCAACCCACAGCGTGTCCTGGTGCATCAGGACGTTGCCGGGCCGGATTTCATTGCCGTTGATCTTCATGCCGTCACCTTGGGGCAATAAGCGGAACAGCGGCCGGATGGCCGCGAGGTGGCGCTCTCCTATCAGCGAGGACAGGGAACGGCAAGCGTGGTGCCGCAATCGGCTCAGTCGTCCGCGCCGGCCTCCCGCACACGCGCCTGGACTTCCAGCGGCAGTGCGCGTTCGAGCGCCGCCTGCAAACGGTCGCGGTCACGATTGTGAACCGGTGCGCCCAGCGCATCGGCGCCGGCCGCGACGACCCAGCGATAGGCCATCTCGAGATCCTGGTCGACACCATCGCCCTGGGCCAGCACGAAGGCGTAGAGGAACTGGCTTTCCGCATCGCCGCCGCGCGCGCCCTGGCCGAACCAGTGGGCCGCCAGCTCGGCATCGGCCTCGCCGCCGCGGCCCTGGTAGAGCATGAGACCGTACTGGCCCTGGGCCGGCGGATAATTGCTTTCTGCGGCAATACGCAACCAGCGCCTTGCTTCGACGTCGTCCTGCTCGCCGCCCTCGCCATCGGCCCACATCATGCCGGCCTGGAAAGCGCCTTCGGCCAGATTGGCGTCGGCCGCCCGCTCATACCAGATACGCGCGCCCTCGGCGTCGCGCTCGCCGCCATCGCCGGCATCGAGCATCTGGGCCAGCTGATACATGCCTTCGGCCGATCCCTGCTGTGCCGCCCGTTCCGCCCAGCGCCGGGCCGACTGGCCGTCCTGCGGCACCGAGGAAGCTTTCAGCGCCAGCGCGTAGGCGACCATGGCATCGATATGCCCGGCCCGCGCCGCGCGCTCGAACCAGCGGCGCGGCTCACCCAGATCGAGACTGTCATCGCCCAGCCGGGCCAGAAGACCGAGCTGGTAGAGCGCGACGGCATGGTCCTGTTCGGCAGCCCGGCGGAACCAGCCAACCGCCGCGGCCATATCGGCATCGCCGCCCCGGCCATCGCGTGCCATCAGTCCCGCCAGCGCTGCAGCGTCGGTGATACCCGACACGGCAGCGGTCTCGGCATAGCGGCGGGCCAGGTACCAGTCCTCGCCGACAAAGGCCATCTGCGCGCGATACCAGGCTTCCTGGGCGGCGGTCATGCCGGTGGGGACTTCGGCCGTCTCGGCGTCGAAATCACTGGCCTGGGCATCGCGCTGCACATCTTCGGGCAGCAGGATCAGCTCGTCGGGAAATGCCGCATCCGGGTCCTGTTGCGCGTGGGCAGCAGACAGGGCGGCGAGGCAGGCGGCGGTCAGGATGGATCGGATCATGGCGTCTCTTTCAGCGTGACGCAGGGGCGCCGGTCAAGTGACATAGCGGTCACATCCGGCCCTCACAGCTGCCCGCTCAGCGGCACACTTCGTTGAAAGCCTTCACTGCGGCACCCGGCCCGTCGGGATGATTCCAGACACCGCCGGAAACGGCGAGGAAGTCGGCCCCCGCCTCGACCAGCGGTCCGGCATTATCGACCGTGATCCCGCCGATTGCGACACAGGGCAGTTCGAACAATTCGGTCCACCAGGTCAGGAGGCCCGGATCGGCCTGCGTCGGGGCGTTCTTGGTCGAGGTCGGGTAGAAGGCGCCGAAAGCCACATAGTCGGCCCCGGCCTCACCGGCGACCATCGCCAGATGGCGGCTGTCATGACAGGTCACGCCGACGGTGCGGTCCTTGCCCATGATGGCGCGCGCAGCCTTCACGGTCCCGTCCTGCTGGCCGATATGGACACCGTCGCAGCCCAGCGCGGCGGCCAGTTCCGGATCGTCATTGAGGATTACGGCGACGTCGCGAGCATGGGCGGCCTCGATCAGGGCCGGAGCCAGGGCGCGGACCTCGTCGCGGGAATGATCCTTCAGGCGGATCTGCAGTGCCGCCACCTCGCCGCCATCCAGCGCTTCGGCCAGGCGGGCAGCGAAAGTCTCGTCGATACGGGGCGGGGTGATCAGGTAGAGCGCGGTCGTCATGCCGGCTCTTCTGGCAGCTCGCCCTGCAGCCGACAACCGTTTTCGCAGGTGCACCGGACAGAGTAGCGCTTGCGCCGGCACGGCATGCCGGCCAGCGGCGGAACGAGCATGCCGTTGGGCTTGAGGATGCGAAAGAGCGCGAAGAAGAACATGTACGGGCCAGCCTGGAGCACGAAGAGCAGTCCGAGCGCCAACACGCCCATATACACGGCGCCACCATCGAGCGCGGCCGGGTCGCCGGCGAGCGCGACAAGCATCATGCCGGCCAGCAGGTAACTGCCCAGCCCGAAGCAGGCCGTACGAAAGACGCGATGCAGATGGAGGCGGGTAACATGCCGGAACGGCAGCAGGTTGAAAGCGGCATGGGGATGGTCGCTCAGCGTCACGGACTGACCGGCGGCGAAAGCGCGTTCGCCCCGGCGGCGGCCCAACTCCGCGTGGATGTCGACACTCGCAGCAAGAAGCAGCGTCCAGACCGGAGCGAGCACCACGCTTGAGACTGGCCATATCCAGGCCAGGAGAAGACCGGCAAGGCCTGCATATGACGGGATACCGCCAAACAGCAGCAATTTCGTCCAGATCGACATCGAGCCCTTGGTGTCGAGGCGGTCGGTGAAAGCCATCCACGCAGCCGTAGACCGCACGCGGGCCAGGACCAGAAGAACAGCCGCGCCGGCGGCCACACCCCACAGAATCGAGCTGGTCGCACCCCACACAGCAACACCCACCAGTCCCGGCGCATAAGCCCGGCTGATCCATCGTGCTACGATACGCGCGTTCATGATCCGATCATCCAAAACCGATGTTGCAGCACATCATGGCCAGCACTCCGCTCAAAGGGAGATTTGACGGCAACCGATCCCATTCAGCTTCCCTTCATCTGCATTATGTGAGAAGCACGCGTACGGGATGGCTGTGGGCCTCCCGATCGTTTTCACGCAGGGGGAATTCATGTCCATCAAAACCATTTTCGCCGCCACGATTGCCGCTGCCGCGGTCGCCGGCGTTGCCGCCGCCCAGGACTGGTCGCAAAGCCCGACCTTCGGCCAGACGACGCTGACGGCCGGTTTCGCGCCGGACCCGTACACGGTCTCCATCACGGCGGGCGGCAATATCGACGCCAGCTCCTCGCTCGGCGGCTCCTGCCGCGGCATGATCGCCAACGCACCGGACTACCGCCTGCACTACAATGCCGGCAGCCTGCCGCTCTACATCGGTGCCCGTTCGAACGCCGACACGACCATCGTCGTCAACGCGCCGGACGGCTCCTGGTACTGCAATGACGACAGCAACGGCCTGAACCCGATGGTGTCCTGGGGCAATCCGCCGTCCGGCCAGTACGACATCTGGATCGGCACCTATGGTTCCGGCAGCGGCATGGCCTCGGCCACGCTGACCATCTCCGAGCTGGGCAACTAGTCCACCGGCGATATCCGAAACGAGAACGGGGCCCCGCGGGGCCCCGTTTTTTTGTCTGAAGAGGGACGTGTACCTCAGGTACGCGTCCCTCGAAGAACCTCATTCTTCCGCCTCGGCAAGCCCTGTTTCGGGAGGAAGCGGGCGGGTGCCGCCGGAGAACGGCTTGCCAAGAACATAGGCCCGCCGCGACCCTCAACGCACGCCGCCAGACAGATCCTTGCGGGACACGTACCGCAGGTACATGTCCCTCGATCTTACGCCGTTTCCTTCTCCATCGCCGCGTCCCATTCGCCGAGCGAGGCGAGGCCGTTCATGCGGGCGCGGTGGTTGAAGGCGGCCTGACCGGCGGCGACATTTTCCGGCTTGCCGGCCCAGGCCTTCAGCGGCGCGGCCTGCAGGGCGCGGCCATAGGAGAAGGTGAGCGGCCAGGGCAGGTCATAGCTGGCATTCATGGCATTGAGGTGGGCCGTAGCCTCCTCGTCGCTCTGCCCGCCCGACAGGAAAGCAATGCCCGGAACGGCGGCCGGCACGCAATTGGCCAGGCACTGGACAGTCATGTCGGCGACTTCCTCGATGCCCGCACGGTCGTCGGCGGTGGTGCCGGAGATCACCATGTTCGGTTTGAGGATCGTGCCTTCCAGCACGACGCCCTTGTCGAACAGTTCGCGATAGAGGGTTTTCAGCGCGAATTCGGTGACTTCATAGCAGCGCTCGATCGAGTGGTTGCCATCCATGATGACTTCCGGCTCGACGATCGGAACGATATTGGCCTCCTGGCACAGTGCCGCATAGCGGGCCAGGGCGTGCATGTTCACATTGATGCAGTACTGACTGGGCACGCTGTCATCGCCGTTCTGGCCGATATTGATCACGGCGCGCCATTTCGCGAAGCGGGCGCCGAGCTCGTAATAGTCGGCCAGGCGGTCGCGCAGGCCGTCCAGGCCCTCGGTCACGGTCTCGCCCTCGGCGCCGGCCAGCGCCTTGGCACCGGTATCGACCTTGATGCCCGGGATCGCGCCGGCATTGCAGATCAGCTGGACCAGCGTGGTGCCGTCCTTGGCGCTCTGACGGATGGTCTCGTCGTACAGGATGACGCCGGAGACGTGCTCATTCATCGCCATTTCGGTGCGGAACAGCATTTCGCGCCAGTCGCGGCGATTGTCCGGCGTGTTCTCCAGACCGATCGAGGCAAAGCGCTTGCCGATCGTGCCCGTCGACTCGTCAGCCGCGAGAATGCCCTTGCCCGGCGCCACCATGGCACAGGCGGTTTCGTTGAGTTGATCGAGATCCATCGCGTCTACCCCAGCTTCAAATACCGATTGGCGGACCGCCGCGGTCCGCCCGTTTTACCCTCGGGCCCTTTTAGTACGCCGGACCCGGCTTGCCCACCATCGACCGGCTCAGGCCGCGACGCCGGTCTCATCCTTGAGAACACCTACGCCCGGCAGGGCCTTGCCTTCCATCCACTCCAGGAAGGCGCCGCCTGCCGTGGAGATGAAGGAGAAATCATTCGACACACCGGCCTGGTTCAGCGCCGCCACCGTATCGCCGCCACCGGCGACGGCCACGAGGCCGCGTTCCTTGACGGCCGTTGCCGCCTGCTGGGCCGCCGCGACGGTCGCGGTCTCGAAGGGCGGCGTCTCGAACGCGCCCAGCGGACCGTTCCAGATCAGCGTCCTTGCCTCTTCCATCGCCATGGCGAGCGCCACGACAGTGGCCGGGCCGCAATCGAGGATCATCTCGTCATCGGCGACATCATTGACCGCGGCCAGACGGGTTTCCGGGTTCGGCTTGAATTCCTTCGCCACCACCACGTCGGAGGGCAGCATGATGCGGCAGCCGGACTCCTCGGCCGTTGCGAGAATGGCGCGGGCCGTATCGACCAGATCCTTCTCGCACAGGCTAGCGCCGACACCGATACCCTGGGCGTGCAGCAGCGTGTTGGCCATGCCGCCGCCGACAAACAGGATGTCGACCTTCTTCACCAGGTTCTTCAGGAGATCCAGCTTGGTCGAGACCTTGGCCCCGCCCACCAGGGCGATGACCGGGCGTTCCGGCGCTTCCAGCGCGGCGACCAGATGGTCGATCTCGCGCTGCATGGCGAGACCCGCATAGGCCGGCAGCAGGCGCGCAACACCTTCGGTCGAGGCGTGCGCACGGTGGGCGGCGGAAAAGGCGTCGTTGACATAGATGTCGCCGAGATCGGCGAGATCCTTGGCAAAGGCCGGATCATTGGCTTCCTCGCCGGCATGAAAGCGGGTGTTCTCCAAGAGGAGGACATCGCCCGGCTGCATGTCGGCCGCCGCCGACAGGGCCTCGTCGCCGGTGGTCTCGGTGCAGAAATCCACCGCCACGCCCAGAAGATCGGCCAGCGGCTGGGCCACCGGTTCCAGCGACATCTCCGCTACGCGCTGCCCCTTCGGGCGGCCGAAATGCGCCAGCAGGATCACTTTCGCGCCGGCACCGGTGAGATGCTCGATGGTCGGGATGGCCGAGACCAGACGCGTGGCGTCGGTCACCTGCCCGTCCTTCATCGGCACGTTGAAGTCGACACGCACGAGAACGCGCTTGCCGGCGACCTCCGCGTCCTGGATCCGGCGGATCTGCGTCATGATCAAAGGCCCCGAGCGCGATCTAGAGGTGTTTGCCCATGGCGACAGCAGTGTCGATCATGCGGCAGGCGAAACCCCACTCATTATCGTACCAGGTCATGACGCGCGCGAGGCGCTCGTCGACCACATTGATCTTGTCGATCGCGACGATGGAGGAGCGGCTGTCGTGATTATAGTCGATGGAGACGAGCGGGATGCTGTCATAGCCCAGCACGCCCTTCATCGGACCGTCAGCCGCCGCCTTGATGGCCTCGGCCAGCTCTTCAGCGGTCGTGGCGCGGCCCGGCGTGAAGACCAGGTCGATCAGCGACACATTCGGGGTCGGCACGCGCACCGAGGCGCCGTCGAGCTTGCCGGCAAGTTCCGGCAGCACCAGACCGACGGCCTTGGCGGCGCCGGTCGTGGTCGGGATCATCGACATGGCGGCCGCACGGGCGCGGTGCAGGTCCTTGTGATTGCGGTCCAGCGTCGGCTGGTCGCCGGTATAGGCGTGGATCGTCGTCATGTGGCCGCGCTCGATGCCGACGGCATCGTTGAGCACCTTGGCGACCGGTGCGAGACCATTCGTGGTGCAGGACGCATTCGAGACGACGAGATCGTCGGCCGACAGCTGATCGTGGTTCACGCCGTAGACGATCGTCTTGTCGGCATTCTTGGCCGGAGCGGAGCACAGCACTTTCTTGGCGCCGGAGCTCTCGATGTGCGCCATCGAGGCTTCCTTGGAATTGAACTTGCCGGTGCATTCCAGGACGATGTCGATGCCCAGATCCTTCCAGGGCAATTGCCCCGGATCGCGATTGGAGACTTTCTGGATCTTGCCGAAGCCGGCATCGATCCAGTCGTCACCGACCTTGATCTCGCCGGGATAGCGGCCGTGCACGCTGTCATACTTCAGGAGGTGTGCATTGGTTTCCGGCGTCGAGCTGTCATTGATCGCCACAACCTCGATCTCGCCCCAGCGCTTCTCTTCCAGGACGGCACGCAGTGCCAGGCGGCCGATACGGCCAAAGCCGGTAATCGCAACGCGAAGAGCCATGCTCACAATTCTCCATGCAGCACGCCGGAAGGCAGATTCCCGGCCAGATTTTGGCGGGATTTAGCGGCCTTTCGGTCCTGCGTCCACCGATGCGGTGCGGCAAATGGGTCCGGAAGGGAAATTTTTCATTCCGCTCGCGGAGCAATCACAATTGCCGGATGCAGCGAGAGCCACAAAAGGCCCTTCGGCAACCCCCCGGAAAGCCGGAATAATTTTTCGTGATAACGTTACCTTTTGCAGGGCTGCCCCCCTGCCGGGCGCTCGCATCGCCTGTCCGCGGTGCGCAGCAGCTCCCGCAGGCGAGGACTTGAAATGCCGCCGCCCCCCTGCGAGAACCCTTTTCAACAGTTGATCAACACGTCAAGGGCAGGCGCGCAACACATGAAAGTAATCGTTCTGGGCGGAGACGGCTTCTGCGGATGGCCGACGGCGCTTCACCTCTCCAATCTCGGTCACGATGTCGTCATCGTCGACAATCTGTCCCGGCGCATGATCGACGTCGAGCTGGAGGTCGACAGCCTGACGCCGATCCGTCCGATGTCGGAACGTCTGGCGGCCTGGAAGGAAGTCTCCGGCCGCGACATCAAGTTCGTGAACATGAATGTCGGCAAGGACTACCAGGAGCTGGTGGACCTGATCGAGGCGGAAGCGCCCGACACGATCATCCATTTCGCCGAACAGCGCGCGGCGCCGTACTCGATGAAGTCGGCGCGCCACAAGCGCTATACCGTCGACAATAATCTCAACGCCACCAATGACGTGCTGGCCGCGATCGTCGATAGCGGCCGCGATATCCATCTCGTCCACCTCGGCACGATGGGTGTCTATGGCTATGGCACGGCCGGGATGAAGATCCCCGAAGGCTATCTCAAGGTGAAGGTGGAGACGGAGAACGGCCTGCAGGACCAGGAAATCCTGTATCCGGCCAATCCGGGCTCGATCTATCACATGACGAAGACCCAGGATCAGCTCTTCTTCCACTTCTACAACAAGAACGACAAGGTGAAGATCACCGATCTCCACCAGGGCATCGTCTGGGGCACCCAGACCGAAGAGACCAAGCGCGACGAACGCCTGATCAACCGGTTCGACTATGACGGCGATTACGGCACCGTGCTGAACCGCTTCCTGATGCAGGCGGCCGTGGGCTATCCGATGACCGTGCACGGCACGGGCGGCCAGACCCGTGCCTTCATCCACATCCAGGACACGGTGCGCTGTGTGCAGCTGGCGGTCGAAAACCCGCCGCAGCACGGTGAAAAAGTGCGCATCATGAACCAGATGACCGAGACGCACCGCGTGCGCGATCTGGCGAAGATGATCGCCGATCTCGCCGGCGCCGAGATGCAGCTGGTCCCGAACCCGCGCAACGAGGCCGACGAGAACGAGCTGCACGTCGAGAACGACACCTTCCTGCAGATGGGCCTGAAGCCCACCACGCTGGCCGACGGCCTGATGGAAGAAGTCACCGACATCGCCCGCAAATATGCCGAGCGCTGCGACAAGACGAAAATCCCCTGCATCTCCTACTGGGGCAAGGGCCGCGAGGAAGCCGCCGAAGGCGTCAAGACGGCCGCGGAGACCGCTGCGGAATAAATCGTCCGGCCACCGGAATCAGAAAGGGCGCCCGATGCGGCGCCCTTTTTTGTACCCGTCAGCGCGGCAGCAGCCATTTCAGCGCGTCGGACTCGGTTTCGAAGACCGCAAAGGCGTGATGCTCATCCTTCAGGGGCAGATGTTCCCAGACCTGGATAATGGGCGAGTTCCAGCGCTCCGGAATGACCCAGGCTTCGCGCACACCCGCGCCACGCGCTTCCCGGGTCGCATCCATATAGGGCATGGCGACACGCAGATACTGCTCCACGGTCAGCGCGCTCAGATCCGCGCTGCGCGCCAGATCGGTCAGGATACGGCGCGAGCCGGGCCATTCGGGTTGGGAGATTATTTCCCGGTCCGAACGGAGGATTTCCTCCATGTCGACCCGCCCTTCAAAACGGATGCGAAACGACTTGATCTCCGGATCGAACCGGAAGGCATAACTCATCGACGTCCCAAGTCCCCCGGCCGTTGCTAAGCCCGAAGCACAGACACCAGCCGCTCCAGGAAGACACAACACTGGCTTAGTTGGTCGATAGATACAAACTCATCCGGCTGATGGGCCTGGGAGATCGAGCCGGGACCGCAGACGACGACGGAGAGGCCCGCAGCCTGGAACTGGCCGGCCTCGGTGCCGTAGGAGACGACGCGGGTGGAATTGTCGCCGGTGAGCTGGCGGGCCAGGCGTTCCGCGGCACCGTCGACTTCCGGGGCAAAAGCCGGCACGTCCGAGCGCACCTTGATCTCGATCGTCGCCTCCGGCGCCCCCTCGCGCATCTTTGCCTCGATCACGGCCGCGCGTTCACGCAGGCCTTTTTCGATTGCCTTCACATCATCCCAGGGCGCCGGGCGCATCAGCGAGGCAAACTCGGCCTCCAGCGCCAGGATGTTCAGCGCGGTGCCGCCGTGCATCTGACCGATGGTCAGCGTACCATGGGGCGGGTTGAACGGGCTGTCCGCGGGCGCGGCGGCCTCCATCTTCGCGGCCTCGTCGACCAGATACTGCATCAGCGGCACGGCATGGGTGACGGCGCAGGCACCGTCCTTAACGAGCGAGGAATGCGCCTCGCGGCCGCGCAGCTTCACGGTCAGCGAGAACAGGCCCTTGTGGGCCGTGACGACCTTCATGTCGGTCGGCTCGCCCACCACCACGATGGCCGGCTTTACCGGGCCGTCCATGATCCGGTCGATCAGGGCGGGCGCACCCAGACAGCCCACCTCCTCGTCATAGGACAGCGCGATATGCACCGGCTTTTTGAGGTCCGCAGCCGCAAAGGCCGGGGCCAGGGCGAGGATGCAGGCCGAAAACCCCTTCATGTCGCACGTACCGCGGCCGTAGAGCAGCCCGTCCTTCTCGGTCAGCGACCAGGGATCGGTCGACCAGGGCTGGCCGTCCACCGGCACGACATCGGTATGCCCGGACAGGATCACGCCGCCATCCACCGCCGGGCCGAAGCGCGCATGCAGATTGGCCTTCGTGCCGTCGGCATTGGGAATGCGCTCGCACACCGCCCCCAGCGCGGCCAGCTTGGCCTCGACGTGGTCGATCAGCGGCAGGTTGGAATTGCGCGAAGTGGTGTCGAAGGCGACCAGGTCGCGCAATTCGGCGATGGCAGTGTCGAGACGGGAGGAGGCAGCGGCCATCAGAGCAATCCGATTTATATTGTCGCCAACGTGTTAGCCGGGTTTTTACGGCAAAGACAAATGCGAGTCCGCCCCGGGCGCTATCTTGGGCACAGTCGCCCGGTTCGACTGGGACATGTGGGCGATGATCGCGAAACTGGCAAACCGGATGATGATGTTCGCGCGGGCGACGCGCGGCAATGTCGCGATGATCTTCGCGCTGGTGCTGACGCCCCTGACCGTGCTGTCGGGCGGTGCCGTCGATCTCAACCAGGCCCTCAATGCACGCACCCGCCTCTCCCAGGCGCTGGATGCGGCCGCGCTGGCCGTCGGCGTGCAGACCTCGATCAGCGAGACCGACGCCGCCGCGCTGGCCCGCGACTTCCTGCAGGCGAACTATCAAAACCGCGAGATCGGCAGCGTGCAGAACCTCGTGGTGACGCTGGACACGGTGAATGACCGGGTGCGGGTCAGCGCAGAGTCGAAGATCGAGACCATCGTGCTGGGCCTGATCGGCATCCCCTATCTCACGGTCGGCTGGGAGAGCGAGGTCCAGCGGGCGCGCAGTGAGCTGGAACTCGTCATGGTGCTCGACAATACCGGCTCCATGGGCGGCTCGAAGATCTCCAGCCTGCGCTCGGCCGGCCTGCTGCTGACCGATATCCTGTTCGACGGCGCCGATGCCGGCATGCTGCGGATCGGCCTGGTACCCTTCTCCTCGACGGTGAATGTCGGCACCCGGTTCGAGCGCGCCTGGTGGATGGATCCGGACGGGCTGTCGCCGGTGCATTCGGAGAATTTCAGCCCGGCCGCCAATCGCTGGGACATCTATGACACGATCCGCAATCGCGACTGGACGGGCTGTGTGGAAGCGCGGCCGATCCCGCACGATATCGAGGACACCCCGCCCTCGGCCGGCGACCCGGAAACCCTGTTCGTGCCCTATTTCGCACCGGACGAATCCGACCGCGGCTCCTATTCCAACGATTATCTCGACGACGATATGGGCGGGTATGACGAGCGGGCGCGCATGCGCAATACGTCGAAATACACCAATGCCTGGATCTCCGGTGCCGGTCCGGGCTGGGGCTGCACCGCCCGCCCGATCACGCCGCTCACGAGCAATCGCCGCACGATCGACGATGCGATCGGCGACATGATCGCCAATGGCACGACCAACATCCCCAACGGTATCGGCTGGGGTGTGCGCGTGCTTTCGCCCGGCGAACCCTTCACCGGCGGCTCGGCCTTCGGCGAAGAGGACACGATCAAGGCCATGGTCGTGCTGACCGATGGCGAGAATGTCATCAATGGCCGGTACAATCAGAATTATTCCGACTATTCCGGCTATGGCTATGCGCGCGACGGCCGGGTCGGGGTCGTATCGTCGAGCTCGGGCACGCTGTCCAACGCCCTCGACGCGCGCACGCTGGCGGCCTGCGAATACGCCAAGTCGCTGGGCATCCGGGTCTACACGATCACCTTCCAGGTCAACTCGACCTCGACCCGGAACATGATGCGCGACTGTGCGAGCACCCCCTATCTCTATTTCGACTCGCCGTCGGAATCGGCCTTGCGCAGCGCCTTCGAGATGATTGCCGGCGACCTGACCAATCTGCGCCTCTCCCGGTAGGCGCTTAACCCTCCGGAAACCCTGCGGGATAACGTGCCCTTAATTCAGAACCGCTAGCATTTTAGCGAGTTCGAACGGGATTCCGTCATGCCGCTTGCCAGGCTTTTGAAAAACGTGGGCGCATTCCTCGCCGACCGGCGCGGCAATGTGGCCATGATCTTCGCGCTGTCGCTGATCCCGGTCACGCTGCTGGCAGGCGGCGCGGTCGACCTGAACCAGGCCATGACCGCGCGGACCCGCCTGTCGCAGGCGCTCGACGCCGCCGCGCTGGCGGTAGGCGTGAACACCAGCCTGTCGAATGCCGATGCGCTGCGCATCGCGAACGACTTCATCACCGCCAACTATCCCAACAACCGCGTCGGCACGGTGACCAGCATCACGGTGCTGATCGATGACGATACCGACACGGTGACCGTGACCGGCGAGGCCACGGTGAACACGATCATGCTCGGCCTGGCCGGCATTGATCATCTCACGGTCGGCTGGGAGAGCGAGGTCCAGCGGGCCCGCCAGCGGCTGGAACTGGTCATGGTGCTCGACAATACCGGGTCCATGGGCGGCTCGAAGATCCGCTCGCTGCGCGACAGCGCCGAACTGCTGACCGAAATCCTGTTCGAGGCAGCCGACGAACCCTCCGACGTGAAGATCGGCCTCGTCCCCTTCGCGGCGACGGTGAATGTGGGCACCCGGTACGAGCGCGCCTGGTGGCTCGATCCGGACGCCCTCTCCCCGCAACACGCCGAATGGGCCGGCCCCGATGGCGAAGTCGAGATCGAGACCTGCACGGGACGGGGGCGGCGCCGGCGCTGCGAGACCGAGACGATCGAGGTCAATCACTGGGACCTCTTTGACGAACTTCGCAATGCCGACTGGATGGGCTGTGTCGAGGCGCGGGCCCTGCCGCACGATATCGAGGACACGCCACCCAGCGTCGGCAATCCGGAAACGCTTTTCGTGCCCTACTTCGCACCGGACGAACCGGACAATGGCTATTTCTCGAACAGCTACCTCAATGACGGCGTCAGCGGCGGCGTCGAGGAGCGGCTGGAGAATATTGCCAAGTACGAAAACGCCTCGGCCTGGTCCGGCTATCCCAACCGGTCGTGCACCACGACACCGATTACCCCGCTGACCTCGAACCAGCGCACGGTCGAGAATGCCATCGACGACATGGAAGCCAACGGCAACACCAATATTCCCAACGGGATTGGCTGGGGCATCCGCGTCATCTCGCCGGGCGAACCCTTCACCGAAGGCACCAGTTACGACAATGACGAGGTCATCAAGGCGATGGTGATCCTGACCGATGGCGACAATGTCATGTCGGGACGCAACACCGATCTGATGTCGGACTACGAGGCCTATGGCTATGCCCGCGACGGCCGGCTGGGCAGACGCACCTCCAGCGGCGGTGTGCTGTCGAACGAACTCGACGAGCGCACCGAAGCCGCCTGCGACTATGCCAAGGCCCAGGGCATCCGCGTCTACACGATCACCTTCCAGGTCAATTCAAGTTCGACCCGCAACATGATGCGCGACTGCGCCTCGCACCCCAGCCTGTATTTCGACTCGCCGTCGAACCAGGCCCTGCGCGACACGTTCGAGATGATCGCCGGCGACCTGACCAATCTGCGCCTGTCGCGCTAAAGCGCGATCAGGTGACGTTCAGACAGGTTCACCGGCAGACAGGTTCACGGGGAACGATCCTGCTCTAGTCGGCCTTGTCGGAATCATCGGCGGGATCGGCCCCGGCCTGTTCTTCCGCTTCAGGCAGCCCCACCAGTTCCAGCTGGAAGACCAGCGCCTGGTTGGGACCGATCGGTCCGCCCGGCGTGCCGCGCACGCCATAGCCCAGATCCGGCGGGATATAGAGTTCCCAGGTCTCGCCGACCCGCATCAGCGGCAGCGCCTCGACCCAGCCGCGGATCAGGCGGTCGGACGGGAAGGTCGCCGGCTGGCCGCGCGAATAGGAGGAGTCGAACTCCTCGCCATGCGGGAACAGGCCGCGATAATGGACCGTCACCAGATCGCCGCGTTCGGGCGAGAGGGCATCCTCACCGGCCGACTGGCGGATCCGGAAGACAAGACCATTGTCGAGCTCGAACACGCAGCGTTCCTCGCGGACACTGTCGAGATAGGCCGTCGCCGCGTCGATATTTTCCTGTGCGCTCGGACGGCTTTCCGGCGCGTCTACCGTCAGGATGGCGGTATCGTCCGGCGTGTTGCAGCTGCGGGCCCGGGCGATGGCTTCCTCGTCCGTCGCCGGCGGCGGCGTCGAACAGGCAGCAACCAGTCCCAGAACACAGACACTCGTCAACCAGCTGAATTTCTTCATGTCTCAAACCCTCCGAGCACTCACTCGCCGTCACGCGGCAGGATAGTAACGCGCCAGCTGTCCTGCGGTTGCAGATAGGTTTCTGCCAGGGCGACGAGATCCTCACGCGTGATACTCTCATAGTCGGCGGTCAGGGCCCGGATCCGCTCCAGTCGGTCGGGATGCGACCAGGACTGCGCCAGCCAGCTCATCCAGGCACCATTGTTCTCGAACGCATTCTCGATCTGCTCGAGCAGCGGCCGGCGGGCCCGCAACACTTCGTCCTCGGTGATCTCGCCCGCGGCAAGATCGGCCGCCAGCTCCTCGATCGCGGCATAGGTCGCATCGACATTCTCGATGCGGACATCGGCACCGACATAGAGATAGCCGTAATCGGGATAGACGTCGGACGTGTTGGTATTGTTGAAGGCCGAATAGGTGAAGCCGTCCTGCTCGCGCAGACGCTCGGTCAGCTTGAGATCGAACACGGCCCGCAGCAGCGACAGGGCCCGCGTGCGGCGCGGATCGCTGTCGTCGAAGGTCGGCCAGTAGACATTCGCCATCGCCTGGTAGTCGGGGCCGTTGTGATAGAGCACGACGGGTTCCTCGACCGGGTCCGGGAAGCGGATGGTGCGGGCCTCGTCATAGTCCGGCCAGCTCGCCGCCCGTTGCGGCAGCGCACCGAGCGTCGGGGCCAGCGCCGCGACGAGATCCGCCTCGGACACATCGCCGACCACGGTGACCTCGATCGGTGCCTCGTCCAGAGCCGGCTCCAGGAAGGCCTGGACGGCGGCCATGTCGATGGCAGCAACCTGCTCGGGGTCGGGCAGGCCATAGCGCGGATCGCCGCCCCGGATCATCCGCGTGACATCCGCCTGCAGCACGCCGGACGGCGAGGAGTAGAGATTGCGGCGGATTTCCGGGATGACGGCGCGGAACTGGTCCAGACCTTCCTGGCGCCAGCCCGGATCGGTCAGGAAGGCGGTGAGGAGATCGAACTGCACCCGCAGGTCCGACGGGGTCGTGGTGGCCTGGAAGGTAAAGCTGTCATCGCCGACGCCGAAGCCGTAGCCGATATTGCGGCCGGCCAGGACACGGCCAAGCTCGTCCTCACTGTGCTCGCCCAGACCGGCCGAGGTGAAGACCGAGCCGGAAATGATATCGACACCGTCCAGCGCCCGCGGTTCAAGCTCGCCGCGGCCGAAGTCCAGACGCACGCGGATCGAGCGGTCCTCGAAATCGGTCTGCTTGAAGGTCACGGCAACGCCATTTTCGAACTGGAAGCGCACAAGGCCGAGATCCTCGATCTCCTCGCGCGAGACCACCTCGCCGGCCGGACCGAAATCGCCATAGGCAAACTCGCTCGCACCGCTGTCTTCGGGAGCCTCGACGGGTTGCTCGCGGCTTTCCGTCCAGGTCTGGCGGATCTCGTCTTCCGGATTTTCCAGCTCCATCGGCGATGCCAGGAACAGCAGCGGCTCCACACCTTCCCACTGTTCGCGGAAGGCCGCGTTGACGGCCTCGACGGTGACATCGTCCAGGGATGCCTCGAACCGCTCCAGCATGGAAGCCGGCGTGGTCAGCACCTGGTCCTGGCGCCACATCGACCAGGTCTGGTCGGCGAGATTGGCACTGGTGCGCGTGCCGGACTGGTCGGCCGCATCGCGCAGGGCGGTACTCATATTGGCAATCTGCTCGGCGAGTTCGGCCTCGGTGAAGCCATGCTCGACGGCACGCCGCAGCTCCTGCTCGACCACCGCGATACCGTCCTGCCACTGGTCCGGCCGCATGATGGCCAGCACAGTCGCCCGGTCGGCAATGCTGAAATCGGAACCGTGATTGGCCGAGGCCTGGATCAGCGGCGAGGTGCCAGAACTGGTCAGCGTCGCAAAGCGGCGCGACAGGATGGCATCGCCCAGATTGGCCAGATTATTCTCGAAACGGGCCTGGGTGGTATCCAGCTCGTCCTCGTGGGGACGCACGGCATCAACCGTGAAGATGGTGTAGATTTCCGGGTCGTGGAAATAGCCCACAGAAAGCGGACGCCCCTCGGTGACGGATCCGACATCCGGATCGCCGCGCGGGTCCTCGATGGACTGCCAGTCGGCAAACTCGTCGCGGATCTTGGCCTCGATCGTGTCGGGATCGATATCGCCGACGACGACCAGCATGCCACGCTGCGGCACGTAATAATTCTCGTAATAATCGACAAAGCGCTCGCGCTGGGCGGTCTCGATCACATCGACCGTGCCGATGGCGTCGCGGTCGGGCACCAGCGAGTCCGGCAGGCGGAAGCGCCACAGCGCCGTGTTCCAGCGGCGGATCGGCGTGTTGCGGAAACGCTCCTCGGACAGGATGACGCCGCGTTCGCGATCGATCGCCTCGCTGTCCATCAGAAGCTCGCTGGCGGTCTGGCGCATCAGGAAGAGCGCCGTATCCACCGTTTCCTCGTCCACTTCGGGGATGTCGAGCTGATAGCCGACCGTCTCATAGCCGGTGAAGGCATTGGTATCAGGACCGAATTGCAGGCCGTGGCGCTCGAGCAGCGGCACCATCTCGCCTTCGGGAACCTCGGTCGAACCGTTGAAGGCCATGTGTTCGATGAAGTGGGCGAGACCGCGCTGGTCCTCCGCTTCCGCAAGCGAGCCGACATTGAAGACCAGACGGACGGAAGCAACATTCGGCGGCGTGTCATTCTGGCGGATGGCATAACGCAGCCCGTTGTCGAGCTGGCCGTAGCGCACATCCGGATCGGCCGGCAGGTCGGAGACTTCATGGACCCAGGTATAGTCCTGTTCCTGCGGCGTCTCGGCAGACGGCTGGCAGGCCACAAGAAATGCGGCCATCGCGATCAGCGATACGCGCTTGAATACTCCGGACACCGGACCTTGCGACATGAGGCTCCCCCTGTTTGCAGCGGGCCGAGCCTAGCGATCTGCAGCCCCAAGTCGAGTGAAAGCCCCGTCAGACTGCAGTCACGTGATGCAGATCACGCCTCGACGGGATCGTGTTCGGCCACCCAGTGGCCCGGCACGACTTCGACCAGCTCGGGGCGGTACTGTTCCGCATCCGGATCGTCGACCAGCTTCGATTTCATGAAGCGCAACTGGGCCCGGGTATCCATCGGTGAAGGCAGTTCGCCATCCAGTTTGATGCGGACCTTGTTCTTCTCGACCTTCGGATCGGGCACCGGCACGGCAGAAATCAGGGCCTGAGTATAGGGGTGGCGCGCATCCTCGTAGATCTGGTCGCGATCGGCCATTTCCACCACACGGCCCAGATACAGCACCATCACGCGGTGCGAGATCTCGCGGACGACAGACAGGTCGTGCGAGATGAAAATCATCGACAGGTCCATTTCCTGCTGCAGCTTGATCAGCAGTTCGACGATCTGGGCCTGGATCGACACGTCGAGCGCGGACACCGCCTCGTCGCAGATCACCAGTTTGGGCTTCAGGATCATCGCCCGCGCGATACCGACGCGCTGGTTCTGGCCGCCGGACAATTCATGCGGATAGCGGTTGATCATGTTCGGATCGAGCCCGACGCGCTTCATCATATCGCGCACGGCTTCGGTCCGGGCCTTCTTCTTCATCGACTTGCGGAAGATTAGCATGGGTTCCTCGATCGAGGCACCGATGGTCATGCGCGGATCGAGCGAGGCGAGCGGGTCCTGGAAAACGATCTGCAGGTCTTCGCGCGCCTTGCGCATATCGTTCTTCTTGAGGCCGAGCAGGTCGCGGCCGATCCAGGACACCGTGCCGTCCGCCGACGGGACGAGGCGCAGGACAGCGCGCGCGAGGGTGGACTTGCCGCAACCGGATTCGCCCACCACACCCAGCGTCTCGCCGGGCTTCAGATCGAAGCTGATACCGTCGACGGCCCGCAGCGTCTTGTATTGCGGCTGCAGCCCGCCGGATACGCGGATCGGGAACTGTACCTTGACGTCGGCGACCGACAGCAGCGGTTCCGCATCGGCCCCGGCGGCGACCGGTGCCAGCGGTGTGTGACCAGGCCGGTCCGGCTGGTCGAGGCGCGGCATCGCATCGAGCAGCATGCGCGTATAGGCATTCTGCGGCGCGTCGAAAATCTCTTCCGCCGTGCCTTCCTCGACATAGACGCCGTCCTTCATCACCTGGACGCGGTCGGCCATGCGCGCCACCACACCCATATCGTGGGTGATCAGGGCCAGCGCCGCACCGGTATCGCGCTTCAGCTCGTCCATGATGTCCAGAACTTCGGCCTGAACCGTCACATCGAGCGCCGTGGTCGGTTCGTCGCAGATCAGCAGGTCCGGCTCGCACAGCATCGACATCGCGATCATGACGCGCTGGCGCATGCCGCCGGAGAGTTCGTGCGGATATTGTTTCAGGCGGCGCGCGGCCTCAGGGATGCGCACCCGGTCGAGCCATTCCAGCGCGCGCCTTTCGGCGTCGGCGCCATTCATCTTCATGTGAATGCCCAGCACTTCCTGCATCTGGGCGCCGATGCGCATGTGCGGCGTGAGCGAGGTCAGCGGATCCTGGAAGATCATCGTCATGTGACGGCCGCGCACACTGTTGAGCTGGCGCGGCCGCAGGCCGAGGATTTCCTTGTCGCGATACTTGATCGAGCCCCTGGCCTGGCCATTCGAGGCCAGCAATCCCATCGCGGCGAGGAAGGTCTGGCTCTTGCCCGACCCCGACTCGCCGACCACCGCCAGGCACTCGCCGGGATCGATCTTCAGCGACACGCCCTTGACCGCATTCACAGTACCATCCGGCGTATCGAAGGCCACCGTCAGGTCGGAAACCTGCAGTATGGGCGCAGTATCCTTGCGGACGCCTCCTGTGTCGGACAAAGCACAACTCCTCAAACACACGCTCGAAACGGGGGAGCATATCGACGGAAATCGCCTTGACCAGTACCCGCATCATTGTCGAATGCAGCGATCCTGCGACGAAACTTGCTGCTTTACCGCGCCCGCAACGGAAACCCTTCCCATGATATACGCGATTGATGCAAACTGAGACCGATGCATAGCACGATCAGGCATTTGGGACGAAGATCTGACCGGATGACAGGATGACTGCGAACGCTGCGGAAATGCTGCGCGCGCTCTACAGCGCTGCGCCGGTCGCCGTCATCATGCTCGACAAGAGCGGCCGGATCGAGAGCGCCAACCCCGCCGCGACGCGTCTCTTCGGACAGACCGAAGCCAGCCTCGCCGGTCAGCGCGGCGACGTATTGTTCGTCACACCCCGCGAATTCGATGCGCTGGTCGAATCCGGTTTCGGACTGGGCGCTGAACGCGAGGCGCATGAATTCACCGCACGCTACCGCGCCCGCGGCGGCCGCATCCTGGACGGCGAGACCGTTGCCAGTCTTGTCACCGGACCCGCAGACGGGCCGGCGCTCGGCACGCTGCTGATCATACGCGACGTCTCCGCGGAGCGTTCGCTCCAGGCGCGGCTGGAAGCCAGCGACATCCAGCTTCGCGCCGCCCTGGCCTCGGCCAATGAGGGCGCCTTCTCTCTCAATCTTGCGACCGGTCTCGGCTCGTCGCGCGGCTTCATCAATGAATTCCTCGGCATCCAGACCTCCGATGCCACGATCCGGCTGGAGCGCCTGCTGGATGTGATCGCCGCCGACATGCGCGACACGGTCGCCGGCGCGATCGGCCGGCTGTCGCGCGCGCCAGGCGAGGCGCTGCATGTCACCTTCCGCGCCGAACGGGCCGATGGCGAGACACGCTGGCTGGAAATGCGCGGCCGGGTGTCCGAGTTCGCGCGCGACGGATCCCCGCTGCGCCTGTCCGGCGTGATCGCCGACGTCACCGAACGCCAGTCGCTGGAGGAACAGCTGGCCGAGCGCGAGCGCCAGCTGGCGAACGCCATCGATGCCGGGTCCTGCGGGGTCTGGGAGCTGGATACGCAAACGCGGCACGTCACGTTGATCGGCCCCATTCGCGACATGCTCGGCCTCGAGCCCGGCCAGTCGCAGATCGACACCGCCCGCTGGCTCGCCCGGATCCATACCGATCAGCGCGACAGCGTGATCGCCCAGATCGATGCGCTGGCGGCCGGGGAATCCGACCGGATGGATGTGGAATACCAGCTGCACGACGCCCGCACGGACAGCTGGACCTGGCTACGCTCGCGCGGCCGCCGGCTCGGCGAGGAGGCCGGCGGGCGCCTTGCGGCCGGCATTCTGACCGACATCAATGAACGCAAGGCCCTGCAATCGCGGCTCGCTGCCAATGAACGCATGCTTCGCGAGGCGGTCGAGTCGGCAAGCGAGGGGGCCTGGAGCCTGGATGTCGAGGCCGGAACGCTGAGAGCCTCCGGCCTGCTGGCGAGCCTTCTGGGTATGACCGGCAGCGACGAGGCCGTGCCGGCCCGGCGCTGGGCCGATGCCATTCTCGAAGACGACCTGGAGGCCGGCCGCAAGCGCTTCCAGCGCCTGCTGCAGCTTCGCCGGCACTCACCGTCCGGACCGCGCGGTTCGCAGGCCTGGGAATTCCGGATGCGCGGCCGCGACGGCGAAGTGCTCTGGCTGCGGGCCGGCGGGCAGATCGTCGACTGGACGGCCGAGGGCGGTCCGGCCCGCATCGCCGGCACCGTGATCAACATCACCGAAGAACGCCGCCTGCGCGACGAGCTCGACCAGAGCGAGGCACGCCTGCGCGAGGCGCTGGCCGGCGCGCGCGAAGGCGCCTGGCATTTCGACCTCCAGACGCGGGTGGGCGAGGTCACCGGGATCATCTCGGAAATGATGGGCCTGCCCCCGCGTGACGCCCGCGTCAGCTATGACGACTGGGCCGCCCGGATTCACCCCGATGATATGACCGAGGCCCGGCACTTCGTCGACGCGATGGCGGGTGGCAGAACCGCGTCCATCGACACGGTCGTGCGCTACCGGTCCGAAGCGGACGGCTGGATCCACATTCACATCCGCGGGCGTGTCTCCGCATATGATGCAAGCGGCACGCCGCGCGTCGCCGACGGTTTCATCACCGACATTTCCGAGCGCGTGCGGACCGAGCGCCGGCTCAGCCAGCGCGAACAGCAGCTCGCCGAAGCGGTGGACGCGGCGTCGGTGGGGCTGTGGCGTATCGAGACTGAAAGCCAGACCGTCACGCTGCAGGGCACTGTCGTCGCCGAACTCATCGCCGATGAAACCGAAACCACGATCGCTCTGGAGGACTGGTTCTCCCGCCTGCACCCGGACGATCTTCCGGCGGTCGACATGGCCCGCCAGGCCTTCCGGGACCCGTCACACGGACCGGTCGATGCCGCGCACCGCGTGCGCGACCGCAATGGCGACTGGATCTGGTACCGCTCGACCGGCAGTGTCGTCGAACGCGATGCGGACGGCATGCCGCGCGCTATCAGCGGCGTGATCTGGAATATCGATGCGGCGCACCGGGCCGAGGCGGAACTCGCGGAGCGCCAGATGCGGTTCGAACGCATCTTCCGTGCCACGCCGGCGATGATGCATACGATCGACAGCGAGGGCTATATCGTCGAGGTCAGCGATTACTGGCTCGCCCATCTGGGCTATCGCCGGGAAGAGGTGATCGGCCGCAAGTCGATCGATTTCCTGGATGCCGAATCGCGCAAACGGGCCGTGGAAAGCAACCTGCCCGAACTCTTCCGCACAGGTTCCAACACCAACATCCCCTACCGCTTCCTGCGGTCCGACGGCAGCGCGATCGACGTACTGCTCTCGTCATTCCTGGAACGCGGCGGCGAAGGCCAGCCGCTGCGCAGCTATGCCACGCTGACCGATGTGACGGCGCTGCGCGAGGCCAATCTGCTTCTGGAACGCTCCAATCGCGAGCTCGACCAGTTTGCCACGGTCGCCTCGCACGACCTGCAGGAACCGCTGCGCAAGATCGCCGCCTTTTCCAGCCTGGTCCGCCGCCGCTATGGCGAGCGCCTCGACGAGGACGGGCGCCGCAACCTGGAATTCCTGGTCGATGCCGCCCACCGGATGCAGCGCCTGATCGACGACCTTCTGACCTATTCCCGCCTCGCCAGCCAGCCGTTCGAATACCAGCCCGTCGACCTGGCCGGTCCCGTAGCGCAAGCCCTGGAAAATCTCGACGCCTCGGTGTCGGAAAACCACGCCCGTATCGAGATCGGCGACATGCCGACGGTGCGCGCGGACCCCGTGATCCTGACACAGATTTTCCAGAACCTGATCGGCAACGCGCTGAAATACCGCAGCTTTGCCACGCCGGAAGTCGATATCAGCGCGCGCCGGGACGGTGATCGCTGGATCGTCGCCGTCAGCGATAACGGCATCGGTCTCGACATCAAGTTTGCCGAAAAAATCTTCGCACCCTTCCAGCGCCTGCATTCGCACGAAGCCTATCCGGGCACCGGGATCGGGCTGGCCATGGTGCGCCAGGCCGTGGAACGCCATGGCGGCGAGATCTGGGTGAAGAGCGCACCGGGCAGCGGCGCGACCTTCTATTTCACCCTGCCCGCCGACCGGTCCGTGCCGACACCGGAACCGGTCGATCTCGACAACGCTGCCAAATAAGCCGGTTATTCGAAGCGCAGCGCCTCGATCGGATCGAGACGCGAAGCCCGATGTGCCGGATAGAAGCCGAAGAAGACGCCGACGAGCGCCGAGGCACCGATGGCAATCGCCACGATCAGCGGGTTGATGGCAATCTCCAGCTCGCCGACCTCGGCATAGACGAGTGTGCCGCCGACACCGACCACGAGTCCGGCAAGACCGCCGATCAGGCACAGAACGATGCTCTCGATCAGGAACTGGTTGCGCACATCGCGCCGCCGCGCACCGACCGCCAGGCGCAGGCCGATCTCGCGCGTGCGTTCGGTGACCGAGACCAGCATGATGTTCATGATGCCGATGCCGCCGACCAGCAGCACGATCCCCGCCCCAACAGCGAGCAGCAGGCCCAGCTGGCTCTCCGTCTCGTTCTGGGCGCGGATGAATTCGGCCAGATTACCGACGAAGAAATTGTCTTCCGCACCGGGCTGGATGTCCCGCCGGATCCGCAACAGGTCCTGGATGTCCTCGATGACGCGGTCGCTGTTCTCGCCCGGCGCGATATCGACGAACACGGTCTGCACGCCGTCGCGCTGGGTGACACGCACACCCGCACCGAAGCGCTGGCGGATCGTGTTGAGCGGCGCGAAGATCACATCATCCTGGTCCTGGCCCCAATTATTGTCGCCGCGTTCCATCACCGTGCCGATCACCTCGAAAGGCTGGCCGCCGATGCGCAGCGACTGGCCGATCGGACTGGCCCCGTCGAACAGTTCGGAAATGATGGTCTGGCCGACAATGGCATAGCGCCGGCCGGCCGCTTCCTCGGCGGCCGAGAAGCTGCGGCCCTGATCGATCTCCCAGCCGCGGGCCGACAGGTAATCGGGATTCATGCCGACAATGCGGGTGGTCCAGTTGGCGCCGCCGAACACGACAGCCGACGAGGTCGTCACTTCGCCGGAGGCGCCCGCGACACCGGCAATCTGCGTGCGCAGGGCTTCCACATCGCCATCGGTTAGCGGATCGGCCGTACCGGCCCCGCCGCGCCGGCCGCCGAACATGCTGGAGCCGGGCCGGATGATCAGCAGGTTGGCGCCAAAGCTGGCGATCTGCTCCTCGACAGCCTGTTTGGTGCCTTCGCTGATCGAGACCAGCACGATGACCGAAGCGACGCCGATCACGACGCCCAGCATGGCGAGCGCACTGCGCAGGGCATTCACACGAAGCGCGATCAGGGCGATGCGCAGGGAGGCAGCGAGGTTCATTGGCGGTCCTCCACGATCCGGCCGTCCCGGAACACGATCTGGCGCCGCGCATGATCGGCGACTTCCTGTTCGTGGGTCACGACAATAATGGTGATCCCCTCGCGATTGAGCTGGTCGAAGATCGCCATGATGTCGTCCGATGTCCGCGAGTCGAGTGCGCCCGTAGGCTCGTCGGCCAGCAGGATTTTCGGGTCGTTGACGAGGCCGCGGGCAATCGCCACGCGCTGCTGCTGACCGCCGGACAGCTGGTTGGGCTGATGGTCCGAGCGATCGCCCAGCCCCACCTGTTCCAGCCGCGCCATGGCCCGCTTGCGCCGTTCCGGGGCCGGCACGCCGGCATAGACCAGCGGCAGGGCGGCATTCTCCAGCGCCGAGGTACGCGAGAGCAGGTTGAACTGCTGGAAGACGAAACCGATCGTGCGGTTGCGGAAGGCGGCCAGCCGGTCGGCATCCAGCGCGAGAAGGTCCTCGCCCGCAATGTGCAGCGAGCCGGAGTCCGGCCGGTCCAGTGCGCCCAGCATGTTCATGAAGGTCGACTTGCCGGACCCCGAAGCCCCGGTGACCGCAACATATTCGCCGGCCTCGATATCGACGCTGACCCCGTCCAGCGCCCGTACCGTCTGGTCGCCCATCGTGTAGACGCGGACAAGGTCGCGGCAGGCGATCAATGCGCTCATTCGCGCACCTCGCGGGCGCGGGTCACCACGGCCTCGCCGGCTTCCAGGCGGCCGCCGACCACTTCGCTTTTCTGGCTGTCGGAAATGCCGACACGGATCGGCCGCTCGACCAGCGTGCCGTCCGCCTCCTCGACCCAGACTGTGGCCGAGCGGGTCTCGCGCATCTGGCGCTGGAAGGCGCGATAGCGTTCCAGCTGGTCTTCATCGAGCAGCGGGCGGATCTCGCGATCGATCGCGGCCTGCAGGGCTTCGCGATCGAACTCGCCGCCGGCCTGGGCCTGGCTCATCGCCCGCCCCATGGCGGCGCGGAAAATGCCGCGGATCTGGTCCTGCTGGGCGGCATCGAGACCGACCGCCTCGCTGAGGCGCGCCATGGGATCATTGCCGCCGCCCGGCCCGCCGGGACCGCCCCGGCCGCCGCCTTGCGGGCCACCGCCGCCTTCGGCCAGCGGTTGGGTCCGTCCTTCCAGCGCCGGCGAGGGCCGGAAGCGCAGGGCCGCGTTGGACACGGTGAGCACACCGGTCCGCTCGCCGGTGATGATATCCATGTTTGCCGTCATCCCCGGCAACAGCAGCTCGTCCGGGTTCGCAGCCAGCACGACCACCGTGTAGGTAACGACATTGTTCAGGGTCTCCGGCGCCAGGCGGATCTGGTCGACCACGCCCTCCATCTCGGTGTCCGGGTGCGCATCCACGGTGAAGCGCACCGGCTGGCCGGCGCGGATCTGGCCGATATCGGCCTCGTCGATCTGGGCGTCGATCTGCACCTGGCCCAGATCCTGGGCGATGGTGAACAGCACGGGCGCCGTCATGCTTGCCGCGACTGTCTGGCCGACATCGACGGCGCGGTCGACGACAATACCGTTGATCGGCGCGCGGATCGTTGTGCGCTCGAGATCGATACGGGCACTGGCCAGCGAGGCATCGCGCTGGGCCAGCACGGCCTGGGCATTGGCGATCTGGGCACGCGCCACCTCGACATCGGCCTGGGCCGCGTCGAGCGCGGTCTGGGCGGTGTCGAGCGAGGTCTGGGCCACCGTGCCGCGCTCGCGCAGCGTCGCCATGCGGTCGAATTCCAGCTGGGCCTCGCGCAGCGTCGCCTGGGCGCGGGTCAGCGAGGCGCGCTGCAATTGCAGGCTCGCCGCCGCTGTCGCTCGCGCAGCCTCGGCTTCGGTGACACGGGTCTCGTAGGTCTGCGGGTCGAGCCGGGCGATGACCTGGCCTTCCTCGACCTCATCGTTGAAATCGACATGCAGCTCGGCGATCTGGCCGGACAATTGCGAGCCGACCTCGACCGTCACCAGCGCGCTGACCGCTCCGGACGCCGCCACGATACGGCGCACATCGGCCGGGGCCGCAGCCTCGGTCTCGATTGTCACCTCGCCGCTGCCGCCCTCGCCGCGGCCGAACATCCACCAGCCGCCGCCGGCGATGACGGCAAGTGCAACCGCCCCGGCAATCCAACGCCTGTTGTCGAGCATTCCATACCCCTTCACGATCCGGCCCTTGCGGCCCCGCCACCCCTGCGGACGGTGCAACGCAGCACGACGGATAATCCGTCGCGGCAAATGCAGGTCATCGCATGTAGCTCACGGCCGGGGGAAAGGCTATGACGGGAGTTATCGAGTTCAGCGGAAGGCGCCGCGCGTGGAGGAAATCGAGTTCCTGCTGTCCGTCCCGGGCATGCCGATGGCCTTGCGCCTCGCGCCGCTGGTTGCTGTCGTTGTGTGGATTTTCATCACCGTCAATCTCTGGCGCGGCGGTTTCACCGACCTCACCGAACGCCTCAGCCGGCCGCGCTATGCCGGTCCGGAGCGCGCCCGCGCCGTGATGATGATCCCGCTGCGCGCGCTCATGCTGGCCGGCGTCGCAGCCTTTGCCGCCGTGATGACCGTGCTGGGCCTGCTGTTCAACGCCGCCATTATCCTCAACATCGTCCAGGCTGTGCGCGGGCTCTGAGCCCCGAAATCAAGGAAACCTGTCATGAGCGAGCTCCCGCCCTGTCCCGAATGCGGCTCGGCCTACACCTATGAAGACGGCGCGCTGCTCGTCTGTCCCGAATGCGCCCATGAATGGACACCCGGTGCGGCACCGGCAGCATCAAGCGGCCCGGTCTGGCGCGACGCCAACGGCACCGAGCTGGCCGATGGCGATACGGTCACCGTCATCAAGGACCTCAAGATCAAGGGCACATCCCAGGTCGTGAAGGTCGGCACCAAGGTAAAGAATATCCGCCTCGTCGAGGGCGATCACGACATCGACTGCCGCATTGACGGCGTCGGCCAGATGGGCCTGAAAAGCGAGTTCGTGAAGAAGGTCTAGAAGCTCAGCGTCACCTGTCCGTATCCCAGAAGCGTGGTATCCGTGCCCGGCCCGCCGGGAACATTGTCCGGAAACTCGCCGGCCAGGAAAGCCGAGGCACCGATCTCGAATTCCAGCCCTTCAGGGCCGGGCCGGTAGCGGGCGCGCCCGTCGATCGCGTGTCCGAGAAAGCGGCCGGACTGGCCGGACGGGTCGCGCAGCCCGGCAATCACCCAGCTGTCGGTCGCACTGGCCAGCGATGCCGCCGACCAGGCGATGCGCGCATCCCAGCGCGGCCCGGGCACGACTTCCAGACGCAGGCCCGGCGCGCTGAGATTGGCCGGGGTCAACGGTCCGTGCAGGCTGGTATTGTTCAGGTCCGTGCGCCGCGAACCGAACAGCCGCTCATACTGGTCGAACCGCCCGTCATAGGGATTCTCGTCACCGCTTGCCCAGTAGTATTCCGCCGCCAGCCGGGGCTGCCAGGGCAGATCGAACGTGTATCCGACGGCGGCAAACAGCATGGTGGCGCTGACATCCAGGTTTTCCGTGTCGGTGGCCGCCCGGCTGGCCCGGCGGCGGCCGAGACGCCAGGCGCCTTCCACATCGACATCCCAGCGGCCGGCCTGCGGCGCACGATAGGCCCGCACGCCGGAGGTCACATACTGCCGGTTCGGCGTGGGCGTATCGGTGGTGTCGCGCTCCGTCAGCCCGTAGACGAAGACCTCGCCGGTCAGGCCGCCGGCGAGCGCCGGCGCCACATCCTTTCGCCGGTAGTGGACGGCCCAGATGCGCCGGTTCCATTCCTCTTCATCGCCGGACATGCGGTTGTCCGCGATCTCGGCCCGGTTGCCGGGCCGCCGGGAGACCGGGACTACCGCCACCAGGTGCAGTTCGTCGCCGCGGGCATTGTCCGCACGGTAGTGTAAACCGGTATAGCTCTTGATCACATTGGCATAGCTGATGCGCTCGATCTGCCGCTTCGAACCGATGCTCACCGTCTGGCGGCCCACCGTCAGTGTTGCCGACCCGTCCGCACCGAGAAGCGAGGGCAGACCGGCGCGGGCGTAGAGCTGCAGCACGTCCAGCGGGTTGACGTAGCTCGTGCTCAGCGGCGTGCCGCTGTCATCCAGCCAGGCGCGGCTGTCCTGCAGTTCCAGACCGAAAGTGATGGGCTGCATCTCGTATTCGGCGAGCAGAAGATTGCGCATGAACAGCGCCTGGTCGCCGCCGGAACCGCCGGCGCGGAACTGGCCGTCCAGCGTTTCGTAGCGCAGGCGCGTTTCCCCCGACACCGACAGGCGCGACGGCGGCGCATCCTGGGCCTGCACACCGGCGCCGACGATCGCGGCCGACGCAAGGGCGGCACCGAAAGAGGCAGAACGCGGAAGGCGCGATTGGCCATGGCAGCGCGGCGCATGCATGATAGGTCTCCGAAACGATGCCCGCCCCGCCTATACGATACGGTTCAATTGTTCAATGACTATTGAAATGAATGACAGCCCGGCCGATGACGAAGCCGCCGCCCGCCTCTCCGCACTCGGCCATCCGACCCGGCTGCGCGTCTTCCGTGCTTTGATCACGGCAGGCCCCGACGGCATGCCGGCCGGCGAACTGGCCGCGCGCGTCGGGGTAGCGAAGAACAATCTGTCCTCGCATCTCAACGTGCTCCGGCAGGGTGGGCTGATCGTCATGCGACCGTCGGGCCGGTCCCGCATCTATGCGGTCGACCTCGACACGATCGCGGCCACGATCGGCTATCTGGTTTCCGACTGCTGCCAGGGCCATCCCGAAGTGTGTGAAGCCCTGTCGCCCGGCATGGAGCGCGCCTGTTGATTCAATAGTACATGAACTATTGAATCATTTGGCCGACAGGATCATACTCCCGGGACACACAACCGGGAGGTCAATATGGGCATTGCAACACTGAACGGCATTCTGGCGGCGACACTCGCAGCCGCGGTCCAGACAGGTGTCGAACCGTCGGATGTCAGCATCCGCATCATCGGTTCCGGCACGCTGGACTGCACGTTCCAGACCGCGGACGGTGAGGTCAGCCGGCAGCAACGGGCGCGCCGGTCCGGCAGTTTCGAGACCATCCGAGCGAGCGACGCGCTGTCGGGCCAGTGCACCTACAGCGTTCCGGAGAACCGCGAACTGCATGTCCGCATCATGGAAGCAGGACAGTTCGCCTGCCCGTTCGAGCCGGGCATCACGCCCGAAGAATGCTCGGTCACGTTCAATGGCGAAGCAAACGGCACGTTCGACCTGACTCCGGCGGGATAGTCAGCCGGCCATCTCGTCCGGGAAATTGCGGGTCCAGACATCACCGATGCGGTCATGGGCCCGCACCGCCCGGCCGATCGCGGCGAGGCGCGGGGTTTCGGCGTTGAACCAGTCGCGACCAGGACGCCAGAACGTCATCGCGCCGAGATAGATATCGACCGCGGTCAGCCGCCCGCCCAGGAACCAGGGTCCGGCCGCGCGGCTGCTGGAGGCCTGCTGTTCGAGAATGCGGTAGAGCCGCTTGCCATAGGCATCGACCGTCTCGCGGAAGCCGGCCTGCCCCTCCGGCGCCGGCACGAAACGCGCCGGCACGTCGCCATAGGTGTAGGTCGGGTAGATATTGGCGACCAGGAAGACGAGCGCATTGAGAAAGTCCGCCCGTTCGTGTGCGTCCGGGCCGGGCACGAGCGAGGTGTCGGCGGCCAGATCTGCCAGGTGCAGCGTGATCGCCGCGCTCTCGGTCATCACTGTGCCGTCATCGAGCACCAGGGTCGGGATCTGGGCCAGCGGATTGATGCCCTCCAGCGCGTCCCGCGCGCTGTCATCGGCAAACAGATCACCCACCGGCGCCAGCGTGTGCGCCAGTCCGTACCAGGCCAGCTGTGCCTCGGCGATCACCGATCCCCAGCCTGCGCGTGCATAGAGTTTCATCATCCTCTCCCGTCTCCCTTCACCGGTCGCGCTGTCTCCGGTGTGGCGGCGAGCGCGGCTAACTGGTAAAAACTAGTTTGGAGGTTATCGATGAGTCAACTTGTAAAATTCATTTTACCGGTTAGCCGGGGCCTGCCATGACCGATTTCGGGCCGGAACACTTCATCGGCGGGCGCCTGTGTATCGACTTCTGCAACACGGCGGACGGCCGCGAGACACGCTTTGTCGACGCGCTGGCCGAACCGGCGGACGCCGTGCGCTGGATGACGGCATCGGGCGCATGGCACGACGGCGACGCTGCAGCCCTGGACGCGTCTCTGGCCGATACCGACGCCTGGGAACGCTTCCACGCGACCGCCCATGATCTGCGCGAAGCGATCTATCACGCCCTGACCACCCGCATGCATGACGGTCAGCCTGCCCCGCAGGCGCTCGACCGCCTCGCCACGCACTATCGCGCGATGGCCGGGCATGCCGTCCTCACCACGGGCGCCGGCGGCCAGACACAGCTGGACTGGTCCGGCGCGGATGCGGCGACCCGTTTTCTTGCGCCCATCGTGATGGATGCGGTGACGCTGCTGGGCGAGGACAATGCGGCGCGGCTGAAACAGTGCGATGGCGAGCGCTGCGGCTGGCTCTTCCTCGACACCTCCAAGGCGGGACGCCGCCGCTGGTGCGACATGGCGACCTGCGGCAATGTCTCGAAAGCCCGCCGCCATGCGGCCCGCAAGCAGCCTGCAGGCTAGCGCCAGGCCGCCTCCGGTGCCCCCGAAAGCCCAACATTACGGGAATTTTACTTAACCGGGTGGTCTTCGGCGTTGCACTTTGCGACCATAAATCCTGCATCACAGGTTAGGGGTACATCATGAAACGACTACTCACGGCCGCGCTCGCGGCGGCCGTCTCGCTTGGCGGTCTGGCGAATGCCCAGACGCCCGAGATCGACATTCCTTACGAGAGCTTCGAGCTCGAGAACGGCCTGACGGTCGTTGTCCACGAGGACCGCAAGGCGCCGATCGTTGCCGTCTCCATCTGGTATGGCGTCGGTTCTGCCGACGAACCGGCCGGCCGCACGGGCTTCGCCCACCTGTTCGAACACCTGATGTTCAACGGGTCGGAAAATTACAATGACGATTATTTCGGTCCGTTCGAACAGGTCGGCGCGACCGGCATGAACGGCACGACCTGGTTCGACCGCACCAATTATTTCCAGACCGTGCCGACGCCGGCCCTGGAAATGGCGCTGTGGATGGAATCCGACCGGATGACCCACCTGCTGGGCGCCATCGACCAGGACCGCCTCGACGAGCAGCGCGGCGTTGTGCAGAACGAGAAGCGCCAGGGCGACAACCAGCCTTACGGCATGGTGGAATACTCCCAGCTGCGCGCCCTCTTCCCGGAAGGCCACCCGTACGCCCACTCCACGATCGGCTCGATGGAAGACCTCGATGCCGCCTCGCTGGAAGATGTGCAGGACTGGTTCCGCCAGTATTACGGAGCCTCCAACGCGGTTCTGGTGCTCGCTGGCGACATTGACGCCGAGGAGGCCCGCCCGCTGGTGCAGCGCTATTTCGGCGACGCGCCGGTCGGCCCGCCGGTCACCCGCATGGATCAGTGGATCCCGGAGCGCGAGCGCGACACGACCGAGACGATGTATGATGACGTGCCGCAGGCGCGCATCTACCGCACCTGGGTCGTGCCGGGCCGCATCACCGAGGAACGCGCCCAGCTGGAACTGTTCGCCACCGTCCTGGGCGGCGGCCGCACCTCGCGCCTCTATCGCGACTTCGTCTTCGACCGCCAGGTCGCAACCCGCGCCGTGGCCTATGTCGAGGAACACCAGCTCGCCAGCCAGTTCCACATCGAGGTGACCCTCAATCCGGGTGAAGACCCCGACGCGGCTTCGGCCCGTATCGACGAGATCGTCGCCGAACTGCTGGCCGAAGGCCCGACCGCCGACGAGCTGGCCGCTGCACGCACGCGCATCAACGCCTCCACCATTCGCGGTCTGGAACAGATCGGCGGGTTCGGCGGCAAGGCCGTCACCCTGGCCGAAGGCCAGCTCTATGCCGGCGATCCGGCGTTCTGGCGCACCCTGCTGGACCGTCTGAACACGGCCAGCGCCGAGGCCATCACCGCCACGGCAAACGAGTGGCTGTCCACCGGCTATCACGAGATCACCGTCCTGCCCTTCGGCGAATTCCAGAGCGTCGCCACCGACGCCGACCGTTCGGCCCTGCCGTCGGTCACGGAAACGCCGGAACTGGTCTGGCCCGCCGTCGAGACGGCGGAACTGTCCAATGGCATGGATATCGTCTTCGTGCGCCGCGACGCCGTTCCGGTCGTGGAAATGCAGATGGTGTTCGACGCCGGCTATGCGGCCGACAGCGTCGAAGGCGGCCAGACGGGTCTCGCCAGCTTCACCATGAACATGCTGGACGAAGGTGCCGGCCGTATGGACGCGCTGGAAATTGCCGCCGAGGCCGAACGCCTGGGCGCCAACCTGTCCACCGGTGCCGGTCTCGACCAGTCCACGGTGACGCTCTCGGCCCTGCGCTCCAATCTGCGCGACTCGCTCGGTCTGATGGCGACCGTGGTCACCGACCCGACCTTCGCCGATGACGATATCGAGCGGATCCGCGAGCAGACGCTGAACGGCATCCGCCAGGAGATGGCCAATCCGATCGCCATCGCCCTGCGCATGCTGCCGCCGGAAATGTATGGCGAAGGCCATGCCTATTCGGTGCCGTTCACGGGTTCGGGCACGATGGAAAACGTGACGGGCTTCACCCGTGACGATCTCGTCGCGCACCACCGCACCTGGATGCGTCCGGACAATGCGACCCTGTTCATCGTCGGCGACACGACGCTGGACGAGATCACACCGATGCTGGAACGGGCTTTCCGCCGCTGGGATGCGCCGAGCACCCCGCTGCCGCAGAAGAACATGGCCCGTGCCGAGAATGCGGACAGCGCTCGCGTGATCATTGTCGATCGCCCGAACTCGCCGCAATCGCTCATCCTGGCCGGCCTGATCGGTCCGGAAGGCACGGTGGAAAATCCGGAAGTCTATTCCGCGATGAATGACGCCATCGGCGGCTCCTTCTCCGCGCGCGTCAACATGAACCTGCGTGAAGACAAGGGCTGGTCCTACGGTGCCCAGACCCTGCTCTGGGGCGCCCGCGGACAACGTCCGTGGATCGTCTATGCGCCGGTCCAGACCGACCGCACGGCGGACAGCCTTGCCGAACTGCTGCGGGAGTTCAACGAGTTCACCTCCACCAACCCGGCCACGCCCGAGGAACTGGAGCGCTCGATCAACAATTCCACCCGCTCCCTGCCCGGTCAGTTCGAGACCGCCGCCGCCGTCCGCGGCAGCCTCGTCTCGAGCCAGAATTACGGCCGTGACTGGGACTATCCGGCAGGCCTGACCGAGCGCTATCGCTCGCTCGACCTCGAAGAGGTCCGGGCCGCGGCGCAGGAAGTGGTTCACCCCGAACAGCTGGTCTGGCTGATCGTGGGCGATGCCGCCCAGATCGAGGAAAGCATCCGCGCCCTCGACATGGGTGAAGTCGAGATCCGCCAGCTGGGCCAGTAAGGCCCGGCCCGCCGGCCGCAAGGCCGCAGGCGAAACAGGACCGGGCGCCGGAGCTGTCTCCGGCGCCCGGTTTCTTTTTGCGCTCACAACCGACCCGGCGCAGTTGCCCGTACCGGGGCACACGCCTAGGCTCCGGCACGATGCTTCCTGTCTGAGAAGCGGTGCGGAGTGGCGCGTCGTGATCGAGAGTTTTGCGGACGGTATCTGGATCGCCAACGGCCCGACCGTAAACGGTGCGGGCGGCTTTCACTTCCCCACGCGCATGGTGATCGTCCGCCTGGAGAACGGCGGACTTTTCGTCTGGTCACCCATCGCGCTGACTGCGGATCTGCGCGATGCGGTGGACGCGCTCGGCCCGGTGGAACACATCGTCGGACCCAATTCGCTGCACCATCTCTTCATTCCGGACTGGGCCGCTGCCTGGCCGCAGGCGCAGCTCCACGCCGCGCCCGGTCTGGACACCGCCCGGCCGGATATCCGCTTTGACACGATACTGGGCGACACGCCCGATCCGGCCTGGGCCGGCACGCTTGACCAGGTGGTCATGCACGGCAATGCGATCACCACCGAGACGGTCTTCTTTCACCGGCCCAGCGGCACGGTGATCGTGACCGATCTCATCCAGCATCTGCCCGATGACTGGTTTTCCGGCTGGCGCAAGCTGATCGCCAAATGGGACCGGATGACCGGGCCCGAGCCTGCCGTGCCGCGCAAATTCCGCCTCGCCTTCACAAAGAAAAAGGCGGCCCGCGCCGCGCGCGACCGCCTTCTGGCCTGGCCGGCCGAACGGCTGATCATGGCGCACGGCGCCCCCGTCACCGAAGACGCCGCCAGCCTCATCCGCCGGGCGTTTTCCTGGCTCTGAGCCGGGCTGCCGGACCCTACGAGCCGCCGCGCGTATGGGCGACGCCGCCATCGACGATCAGGGTCGAGCCGACGACATAATCGCCTGCCCGCGAGGCGAGGAAGATCGCCGCGCCCGCCATGTCCTCCGGCGTGCCGATCCGGCCGGACGGCACATAATTGGAAACGAGATCGGCATGATCGCGCGCCGCCTTGTTCATCGAGGAGGCAAAGGCGCCCGGCGCGATGGCCGTCACCACCACGTTCGACTTCACCAGTTCCAGTGCCATGCGCTTGGTCAGATGGATCAGGCCGGACTTGGAGGCGGCGTAGGAATAGGTCTCCATCATATTGACCGACAGGCCGTCGATGGACGCAATATTGATCACCTTGGAAGGGCGTTCCGGCGAGGCCTTCGCCTTCAGCGCACCGAACAGGGCCTGGGTCAGGAAGAAGGGGGATTTCACGTTGAGATCCATCACCTTGTCCCAGCCGCTCTCGGGGAATTCCTCGAAAGGCGCGCCCCAGGCGGCACCGGCATTATTGACCAGGATATCCAGCGAGCTCTCATGCTCGAGATACTGTTTCGCCAGCGCCTGCGCGCCCCCGGCGCCCGACACATCGGCCGGCAGGGCGATACAGGTGCCCAGTTCCGACAGGCGCTCCGCCGTCGCCAGGCAGTCCGGCGCCTTGCGCGAGGAGATATAGACTTTCGCCCCGGCCCGCACATAGCCCTCGGCAATCATCTCGCCGATCCCGCGCGACCCGCCGGTAATCAGCGCCGTGCGCCCTTCAAGGGAAAACAGAGTATCGAGCATGGGGACCTCCCGCATTGGATTATTGTGTTGCGGGAAGGGTTAGCCGGTGGTGGCGAAGCTGTCGAGGGGGCGGTATGGAAGATGGCACTTTCTTCTCCACCTGTGGGGAGGTGCGTACGGCGAAGACAGAGAGCTCTGCTTTCCCCGGACTTGTTCCGGGGCCTGCGGACGCCGCCCTGAGCCCCGCTTTCACCTCAACCAGACCCCGGAATAAATCCGGGGGAAACGGAGTGGGTTGGCGGAAACGGAGCGTGCCGGGGAAAGCGGAGCGGGCCAGGAAAAGCGCGGCGTCTCCCCCTTCTCCCCCACCGGGGAGAAGGTGCCGCGAAGCGGCGGATGAGGGGCGCGCGGCAGCGCCGCAAAGAGTCTCTGAGTGGCCGCTCCCGCGGCCGCCCCTCACCTTTGATTCCTCTCCCCGGCCGGGGAGAGGGGGTGCGTACCGCGAACACAGAACCCTGCTTTCCCCGGATTTATTCCGGGGCCCGCCGGACGCGGTCATGAGCCCCGCTTTCACCTCAGCCGGCCCCCGGCACAAGGCCGGGGAAAGCGGAGTGGGTTGGGGAAACGGAGTGGGTCGGGGAAAAGATGTGAGCACGTCCATCAACATCATTTTTCCCGGAAGCGCGCAGCGCTATCCGGGACCGACCGATTGGAAAGACCGAGTGAGGCCATCGCTCAGTGGATCCCGGATCTGCAGCCCGCCTGCGCGGGCTTTCGTCCGGGAAAAATGGAGCGAGTTGGGGAAGACGGAGCAGACCGGGTAGAGGCGCCCCGCCTATCCTCCGACGAAGTAGCGGCCGTCGCGGTCGGTTTCGGCCTGGCCGACGGCTTCCATCACGTCCAGCACGTCCTGGACGCGGCCGATCTTGGCCTTTGTGTTCTTGCCGGCGACGCGGCGGGCGAGGTCTTCGGCGCTGAGCGGGCCGGTGGCGCCTTCCAGCAGTTCGCGCACGATGCGCGCCTGGGCCTTGCGGTCCTTCGCCGGGAAGGCGGGCAGTTTCTCGCCGGTCTCCACGGCGGCTTCGGCCAGGGCGAGATCGGCCTGCCCGGTTTTGGCCGTTTTGGGCGCAAAGCGCGGGATCTGGAAATCGGGCCGCAGCCAGCGCACATGGCCGCGTTTTTCTTCCTCATGCCGTTCCAGATTGAGCGCGACCAGGCGTTCCAGGATCGCCTCCTCGTCCAGATCGGCCGGCCAGCCATAGGCCTCGAACACGGCGGCATCGATATCGTCGTGAATGGATTTCAGCGTGCCGACCAGGCCGGCCTCATAGATATCCTTCTCGGCCTCGGTCAGCGGCGGCTCGTCCGCCTTGCCGGCTTCGAGCGCCCGCACCCGTTCGAGCACATTGTAGAGCTTCGTCATGGTGAGGAAGCCGTGCTTGTCCAGCACCGCCTTGCGATGCGCATCGAGCCGTTCGCCGAGATCGTCGAGGCGGGTTTTGAGGGCGGGCTTGTCGGTCAGGTCGGGGAAGGGGAAGGGGTCGAAGCAGCGAGACTTCGCGTATACAGAGTCGTTTCCTACGCCCAACCACGAACCTGCTCGCTTTGACCAGAGTACATGAACATAGCTCGACGCGATCGCGAGAATCGCATCCGAAGACGTTGCGACACAAACAAGCTTGTTGTCTGGCAGGGCATCAGTTGGAAGCTTTTGAAACATCCTGTGCTTTGATGTTTCAGCGGTTGCAATCACACCATCGATCCCGTCGAGCGCCTCTCTGAAAGAAGGAATGTTTTCTCCGAAGAGCCACCAATTTTCCCGCCGATACTCTCGACGGTTGGTGCGCCTTTCGGGCCAGACCTCATCCTTAAGGTGTTGATATGCCGATGGGTAGCGAGTCCTTAGCGTATCTTCATCAAGACCAAAGGTGTCCAGAACGAAAACCCCACGGCGGCGCGCATTCAGGTCGCGACCATTCAAATAGGGACGCACAATTTTCAAACTCGGATCTTCTGATTCACGCCAGCCCTCGACCAATTCCGCCCCGAGGATGAAACCGCTACCGTGAAGCACAACTCCTCGGCCAGCCAGCCCTTCGTTGGACTTGAGCGCCGCTGATGAGCTTATCGCTGCGCCGATTTTGAGGTTGGGCCCGACCAGCCCCGTCCTCGCCGCCAGCCGCACCTCCGGCTGGTCCGTATTCAGCCCGCTTTCCTCGACCACCTCCGCCAGCACGCCATCGCGTTCCTCGCCCGGTGCGGCGACGGTCATGGCAATGCGCACGGCGGCCTTGTCGGCGCTTTTCATCCAGGGGTGGTCGGGGATGGCATAGACCAGTGAAAGCGGCGGCTTGCCCGACAGCGCCTTTTCGATCACGCGGCGATTGAAGGTCTGGCGGATGGAATTGGTGGTGATGAAGCCGAAGCGGCGCGGCCGTTCGCCGCCGCCCTTTTTCGCGCCCGCCGCCACGCGCCTGGCCGCCTGGTTCCACCAATACATGACGAAATCGGCCGATTTGGGCATGTCGCTGTGCGCCGCCCACAGGGCTTCGGCATAACCATCGCCCAGCTCGGCGCGCAAATCCTTGCCGCCGATAAACGGCGGATTGCCCACAATGAAGTCCGCCTGCGGCCAGTCCGCCGGTTTCGGGTTTTCGTAATCGTAGATTTCCCGCCGGGCGCTTTCGTCCGGCACGTTTTCGCCGGTGACGGGGTGGGGTTTCATGGTCTCGCCATCCCAGCGGGTGACCGGCTTGCCATCCTCGTCCCGGCGCAGGGTTTTCGCGGTATAGTCCAGCACCGCATCGCGGCATTCGATATTGTGGAAGTCGCGCAGCACCGGGTCGACCACCACATCCTGGCCGCCGGTCTTCAATTGCCATTTGATATAGCCGATCCACAGGACCAGCTCGGCAATCGCCGCGGCGCGGGGATTGAGCTCGATGCCCAGAAACTGGTGCGGATCGACCGTGTGGCCCTGGAATTCCAGTGTCGCCTCGCCGCCCAGCTCGGTGATGAAATCCACCACATCGCCTTCCAGCCGTTTCATCATCTCCATGGCGACATAGAGGAAATTGCCCGTGCCGCAGGCCGGGTCGAGCACGCGGATCTCGCACAATTGCTCGTGGAAGCGGCGGGCGGCACGGCGCGCCTCCTCGCTCTTGCCCTCGGCGATCAGGCCCTGGCATTCCACCTGCACATCGCGCCAGTCCTCGCGCAGGGGTTCGATAATGGTGGGCGTGACCAGGCGTTCCACATAGGCGCGCGGCGTGTAGTGGGCGCCCAGCTTGTGGCGCTCCTTCTTCTCCAGCGCCTGTTCCAGCAGCGTGCCGAAGATGGCCGGTTCCACATCGCGCCAGTCGCGCCGGGCGGCGATGGTCAGCTCGGCGATCATTTCCGCCGTCAGCGGCAGGGCCTTGGCATCGCGGAACAGGCCGCCATTGAACTTGCGCACCGGTTCGCGGATCCAGGCATTCAGCGCCGAACCGGTATTCATGTCCGACCAGAGCTGTTCCAGGGCCAGATGCGCCTTGTCGGGCATGCCCTGCAGCTCTTCGAGCATGCGGGTGAAACTGTCCTTCTTCAACAGCTCCACATCCTCGGCGAACATGGTGAAGAGGCAGCGCATGAGGAACATGGCCACCGTTTCCGCGTCGTGCTTCTGTTTTTCCAGATCGCGGGCGATGACGGCCAGGCGGGCGGCGATATCGCGCGTGACCTCGGCCGAACGTTTCGCCGGATCCAGATCGTGCGGCGCCTGCCAGATCGCGCGCAGCCGGTCGCGCACGGGCTGCTGGTGCAGATCCTCCAGCAGGATGCGGAAGCCGCGCCGGTCCGGGAAGTGGGCGTAATTCTTCCCCTGGCCGGAGAAGTCGGCAAAGACCTCGAAGCAATAGCCGACATCGCAGATAATCAGGAAGGGGGGCCAGCCATGCTCCGGCGGCAGGTCCTTGGCATAGCGCTCGGCCTGTTCGCGCGCCGCGCGCATCGCCGTGATCCAGGCATTCGTGCCCCGCTTCGCCGTGCCCAGCTTGCGGTCGCCGGCCTCGATGCCGTGCAGTTCGATCTGCGCCGGATCGGCCGGTCTCGCCTTGCCGGATTTCGCGCTCTGCTTGGCCTCCAGCACGAAGGCGCCGCGCTTGTAGAGGTCGATATAGCGGGTGGAGACATGCCCGTCGGCGTGATGGCGCGCGACCGAGCGCTCATAGACATAGTCGTTGAGATGGTTGGCTTCGGTGACGGGGTCGGGATGGGGCAGGCCCAGCAGGTCGCACAGCTCGTTGATGAAGGAGTGCGTGTTCGAGCGCTCCGCGCCGCCGGACTTCTCCCAGCGCTCGACGAATTTGGCCACCGTTTCCGGTGCCACGCCATCATCCTCGAACCCGTCCGCCATGGCGCACCGCCTCCCCGCGCGATAACCGGCTGAAGCCTATCCGGTTTCCGCCGCGCGCGGCAATGTGTGATTGCGGCGTGTGGGCGCGGCCCGTCGAGGACAGCGCGCCGTCTCCTGCTCCCTTCTCCCCTTCCGGGGAGAAGGTACGAGCCACGAACTCGGAGAAACCTGTTTTCCCCGGATTTATTCCGGGGCCTGCCGGACGCTGCCTTGTGTCCTCCTCTCACCTCAACCGGACCCCGGCACAAGGCCGGGGAAAGCGGAGTGGGCCGGGGAAAGCGGAGTGGGCCGGAGAGACGCGGTGGTATGGACTGCGCGCCTACGCCAGCGCAACACGCTCACCCCGCCTTGGCCCCCGGCCCGCCAGGGCCCGCCAGGCGCGCTCGAGCGGACCTTGCCCAAACGCCTTGAGCCATAGAGGGCTGGCGGCAAGCTGGATGATCCAGATGCCCGCCACCCAGACCAGGCGATCGTCGGGATCGAGGGTGTCATAGGCGACCCATTCCAGGCCGGCAAAGATCACCAGGAAGAAGACGGAGTGGAAGATATAGTTCGATAGTGCCATGCGCCCCACTGCCCGGACCGTCGCGGTCCAGCGGGCCGTTTCATGGCCCCGGAACACCAGGATCAGCCCGCCCAGCAATGCCATCGACGTTGCCGCCGTGCCGGTCATGTAGGCGAGGGTCGAAAGGGGCAGGCCATGTGTCCAGCCCAGGAAAGGCCCCACGGTCTCGTGGCCGCCGATCCGGCCCAGCAGTCCATAAACCAGGGGCGGCAGACCGAAGACAAGCCCGCCCGTAATCAGCCGGCGATAGATCCGGGCATCGGCCCGGGCCTGCAGAATGCCCCAGCGGAACAGGGCCATGCCGATCAGCATGAAGCCGAGGGCATTCCACATGCGGAAATACGGCATGGCCGTCCACTGGATGAACTGGTTGCGCCAGACATTGTAGTTGAAGAGGTCCGCATAGCTGCCGGCATAGGCCGCGGCCTCGCTCATCGGCGGATCGCCGATGACCAGCCAGCCGTCGAAGAGCCAGGCTCGAAGCGTCTGGGTGTAAAGCTCCGGCCATTGAAGGAAGGCCAGGTCAACCGCCTTGAACGCCAGCCCGCAGGCCAGCAATACCGGCGCCGAAACGCGCAGGAAGAGCAGCAGGACCGGGGCGCTGAGCGCATAGGTGAGCAGGATGTCGCCCGGCCAGATCAGATAGGCATGTGCCAGGCCGATCATGAACAATACGGCCATGCGGCGCAGGTAGAAGCGGCGGAAGCCCGGCGCGTCGGCGCGCCCGTCCGCGAGCAGCAGAACGCCAGCCCCGAACAGCATGCAGAAGATCGGCATGAAACGCTGATCGACCAGGGCGTACTGCACCAGCCAGGCGGCGACACTGAAGCCGTCCACATCGTGAATCCGGGACATCGATGTTCCCGTATGCCAGGGGATGTTCGCAACCAGCATCCCCAGGATCGCCACCCCGCGAAGCCAGTCAAGACTGTCAAAACGCTCTGTCCGCATCGCCGCCCCCTTTTATGATACGTTATTACGTTCTAGGGAGGGAACACGGCGCCTCAACTTAGCAAGCCGCTAATATTGCTCACATTTCCGTGAGACGACGGAGCGGGTCGAGTCGCGACGAGCACCCCCGCCTCCCCTCACGGGGAGACGGGGTGCTCGGAAGAACAGGCCTATTCCGCTTCGCTGTCATAGACGAAGACGGCCTCGTAGACCGGCATCCATCCGCCGTCGCCGTCGGCGAAGAAATGGGTGTAGCGCCAGCCGCGCGTCTCCAGCTTGCGGGTCTCGGTGCGGAAGGCGATCTGCGATCCGTCGGCGAGGTATTGCTCGCCCTCGATCCAGGACAGGTTCGCCGCCGCATCGCGTTCGCCGCGCCCGTGAGAGATCGCCGTTCCGCCGCCGCCATAGAAACTCCATTCATAAAGCCCGGCCGCCGTGTTGTAGCCGGACACGCCCACGCCCATCGGCGCGCCGGCCGGCGAGAGATGGACGCAGCGCAGATAAAGATCGCCGAACACCATTTCGCATTCGCCGCGGCCGGACATCGCCTCACCGCTTTGCGGATCGGTGGCCTCCCAGCTGAAACCGCCGTCGAAATTCTCCTTCAGCCAGAGATGTTCGGGCGTCGCCTGGGCCGCCGCCAGGGACGAGGCAGAGACAGCGAGCACACAGGCCGCGAGACCGTGGCGCAGGGGGGAGCGGAACGGAGTGGATTTGAACATGGGGGAATTCCTCGTTTCGGGATTGGTATCGACCAGGCGCAATCCGGTGCGGACCGCGCTGACCGGCATCCTGAAAAGAGGTCCGGTGAGGCGTCTTGCCGATTTGGAAATCGGCGATGCCGTTCGCGAAGCGTGAGCGGGCGGGGCAGGCCTGCGCCGGCCTCGCGCTCCCTTCTCCCCGGCCGGCGAGAGGGGAGAAAACTTATCCCCGCCCGGCCGGGCCGGGTTAGACTGGCGGGGCTGTTTCTCATTGCCGGCTTTCTGCTTTCGCGCCCCGCCTTCCGGGCTCTGGTGCAGCCTTGTCACCCTGTGGCACCGCCATGTCGCACCGATGGGGCCGTTATGATGGTGCTATGGGGCAGGCATGCGACAGGTCCGGCACATCAAAGGCCGGACGATAACACTATAACCCATTTGATCTTATCAGCTTTTCCGGACCACCCCGGCAAAAACTAGTCCCGAACCCTTATCAGGCCTTCCTGGGCCGCCGAGGCGACCAGCTTGCCGTCGCGGGTGAAGATCTGGCCGCGGTTGAAGCCGCGGGCCCCGCCGGACCAGGGGGCGTCGGTGGAATACAGCAGCCAGTCATCCATACGCACATCATCATGGAACCACAGGGCGTGATCGAGGCTGGCGGACTGCATCTTGCGCGTCATCCAGCTGACCCCGTGCGGCTGCATGCAGGTCGACAACAGGCCCATGTCCGAGGCGAAGGCGAGCACGGCCCGGTGCATCAGCTGGTTCTCGCCGATCGAGCCGGAGGCGCGGATCCACAGATTACGCACCGGGGCACGCTTGTCCGGATTGACCGGATTCCAGATCTCGACCGGGCGGATCTCGATCGGCCGCGAACGGGTGAGAAATTTGTAGAGCGGTTCCGGGATCTCGTCCTTGTAGCGCTGGAAGATTTCCGCTTCCGAAGGCAGGTCGTCCGGTGCCGGCACATCCGGCATCTCGACCTGGTGCTCCAGCCCTTTTTCCTTGCGCTGGAAGGAGGCCGTCATGTTCAGGATCGGCTTGCCGCGCTGCATGGCGATGACACGGCGGTTGGAGAAACTGCCGCCGTCATAGTCGCGTTCGACACGATAGATGATGGGGAAATCCTCGTCGCCGGGCCGCATGAAATAGGCATGCACCGAGTGGGCGACCCGCTCGGCCTCGACCGAGCCGACCGCCGACATCAAGGCCTGTGCAATGACCTGGCCGCCGAAGACGCGCCCGCGCCCGCCCGGATTGCGGGGGCCGCGATAGAGGTCGACATCGATCTCCTCGACTTCGAGCAGGGTAACGAGGCCCTGGGCCAGTTCCTGCGGTGTCGGGCGACGGCGCTTCTTCGCTGCGCCTTCCGGGTGTTGATCCCCGTCCATCATGCGGCCTCTTTCACGATTGCGTGTTGCACTGCGGCAAGTCTGGACCGTCCGGACGCAAATTTCCAGCTTCCGGTACGCCGCAGTGCAGGAGGCAGACCGTCTAGGAGGCGACGAGCTTCAGCGACTTGGTCGGCGCATCCCAGGGCAGGTGATTGTCTTCGAGCATCACCATATTGTCGCGATTGATGATTTCCGGGCGCGCGTGATAGCCCAGCAACTCCTCGACATCCTGGTCGGCATGGCGCGCAAGCACCATCGTCTCGTCGGACGAGAAATTCGTCAGGCCCCGGGCGAGTTCCTCACCGCCCTCGTCATAGACGTGCAGCACATCGCCCTTCTGGAAGTCGCCATGGATCTTGACGATGTCCTCATGGCCGACACCCGCCTTGCTCTCGCGCAGCTTGGCCGCGGCGTCCTGGCGGATCACCAGACCGCCGGCACGGTGCAGGCGGTTGGTCAGCCAGACCGCCCAGGACGAGGCCGGCGTACCCTTGGCGATGCAGCGCGTGTGGCGGCGCTCGCCCTTGAGAATGCCGGACACGGGACGATCGATGACGCCCTCGCCGATCAGCGTGTTGACGCCTGCATTCTGCGCCATGTTGGCGGCGCGCATCTTGGTCAGCATGCCGCCCGAGCCCAGCGAGCTCGTACCGGTGGTGACCTCGAGATATTCGCTGACATCCTCGACCGTCTCGATGAACTGGGCCTCCGGATCTTCCGGATTGCGGTCGTAGAGCCCGTCGATATTGGTCAGCAGGATCAGATGGTCGGCCTGGATCATTTGCGCGACCTTGGCAGCGAGACGGTCATTGTCGCCGACGCGGATCTCCTCGGTCGTGATCGTGTCGTTCTCATTCACGATCGGCATGATGCCGTGCTCGAACAGGCGCTGGATCGTGTTCTTGGTGTTGAGGAAGCGGCGGCGCTCCTCCAGATCTTCCAGCGTGACGAGGATCTGGGCGATGTCGAAACCGTGCTCGTGGGCGACCTGCTTGTAGGCATTGAGCAGCAGCGGCTGGCCGCAGGCGGCAGCGGCCTGCTTGTCCAGCACGCCGGCATCTTCCGGCGACTTCTTGATCGAGTTCAGCCCCAGGGCCACCGAGCCCGAGGAGGCCAGCACCACATCATACCCTTCCTCGCGCAGCTGCGCGATGTCGGCCAGAAGACCATGCATGAAGGCGTATTTCAGGGTCAGCCGGCCATCATTGGCCAACAGGCTGGACCCGATTTTCACGACGATGCGGTTTCGAACACTCACAAGAGGCTCCTCCGTGGCGCGGAACGATGCTGCTCCGCAAAAAGACTGAGCGCAAAATATTTTGCGTTCAAATTTTTTCAACCCCAAAAGCCGGACCCGGACATGCAATATTGCCGCGTCCACCTCATAATTTATGGCGCAAAGCTGAACGATTGCTTGCCATCCCGGTTTTCTGCACCATCGGAAATATAATTTGAATTCGAAATATATTTTGCTATGTATCCGTTCATCAGCGGCTCGATGCGCTTTCCGGCGCGTCGAGCGCATTTGTTGTGAGCCTGTCGCAATCGCGTGAACACGTGCGTAATCTGGCGCCGGGCCTCGACAGCGCAGAAGGATTGGCGATGGACATTCTGATGATCGGTTGCGGGAATATGGGCGGTGCCATGCTGCGCCGCTGGGTGGATGCGGTTCCGGCCAGCTATACGGCCATCAACCGGACACCGTCCGCGATACCCGCCGGCGCCGGTCATGCAGGGTCTCCGGACGCCCTGTCAGGGCGGACATTCGACGCCATCGTCATTGCCGTCAAACCGCAGCAGATCGCCGATATCGTGCCGGCCTACATGCCTTTCCTGAAGGATGATGGCTGTGTCATCTCCATCGCCGCGGGCTTCTCGATCGCCTCCATGAAGGCCGCCCTCGGCGACCGGCCGGCGATCCGCATCATGCCCAACCTGCCGGCCCAGATCGGCCGTGGCGTGAACGGTCTCTATGCCGACCCGTCCTGCTCCCCGGCCCATCGCGACCTGGCCGACCGGCTGGCGAAGGCCACCGGCTCGGCCATCTGGCTGGACACCGAGGACGAGATCGACCGGATCACGGCCGTGGCCGGCTCCGGCACCGGCTATGTCTTCGAGATCGCCCGCGCCTATGTCGCGGCCGCCGAACGCCTGGGCTTCGCCCCGGACACCGCCCGCACCCTGGTCCTCGAGACCCTGGCGGGTGCGGTGGAAATGGCGGCGCAGAGCGAGACGAGCCTGGAAGATCTGCGCAATTCCGTGATGAGCAAGAAGGGCACGACCGAGGCGGGCATCCACGCGCTGCGCCGCGACGGGCTGCTCGAGCAATTGCTCGTCGAAACCACGGAGGCGGCGTACGCACGCGCCTGCGAATTGCGCTAGTTGCCGCGCCTCCGAAACTCACCGACACTCCAGACCCCGAGCGAACGAGACATGTCAGATCGTATGCAAGCCTATATCGAACAATTGGGACGCCAGGCCAAGGAGGCGGCGCGCCAGCTCGCGACAGCCTCCACCGAGCGCAAGAATGCCGCACTCACGGCCGCAGCCGCGTCCCTGCGCCTTCACGCCAACGACCTCATCGAGGCAAATGGCAAGGACGTCGAGAGCGTCCGTGAAGCCGGCAAGCCCGACGCCTTCATCGACCGGCTGATGCTGGACGAAGCGCGGATCGAGGGCGTCGCCCAGGCCATCGAGGCCATCGCGACCCTGCCCGACCCGGTCGGCCGCCAGCTGATGTCCACCGAACGCCCCAACGGGCTGCGCATCGAACGCGTCGCCGTGCCGCTGGGCGTGATCGGGATGATCTATGAGTCGCGCCCGAATGTCGGCGCCGATGCCGGCGCGCTGTGCCTGAAATCCGGCAATGCCGTGATCCTGCGCGGCGGTTCGGAAAGCCTCAACTCCACCCGCATCATCGTGGAATGCATGAAGGAAGGCCTGCGCGAGGCCGGTCTGCCGGAAAACGCGATCCAGATGGTCGACACCACCAATCGCGCCGCCGTGCAGCACCTGCTGCAGTGCACCGATTATGTCGATCTGGTGATTCCGCGCGGCGGCAAGGGCCTTGTCTCGCTGGTGCGCGACCAGGCCAAGGTGCCGACGCTGCTGCACCTGGACGGCAATTGCCACACCTATGTCCACCAGCGCGCCGACCTGACCAAGGCGGCCGCCATCGTGAAGAATGCCAAGCTGCGCCGCACCGGCATCTGCGGCGCGACCGAGAGCCTGGTCGTCGACCGCTCGGTCGCCGGGGACTTCCTGCCCGGCCTGGTCGATAGCATGGCGGGCTGCGAATTCCGCGGCGATGCTGATGCTGTCGCCATCGACAGCCGCATCAAGCCGGCCAGCGAGGAAGACTGGCACACCGAATATCTCGACAGCTGCCTGTCGGTGAAGCTCGTCGACGGGCTTGAAGAAGCGATGAACTGGGTGTCCGATCACTCCTCGGCCCACACCGACGCCATCGTCACCGAGGACGCCGATGCTGCGGCCGCCTTCCTGACCGCCATCGACAGCGCCGTCGTGATGCACAATGCTTCGACGCAATTCTCCGACGGGGGCGAGTTCGGCATGGGCGCAGAAATCGGTATCGCGACCGGCAAGATGCACGCCCGCGGCCCGGTCGGGCTGGAGCAGCTCACCTCCTTCAAATACCTCGTTCACGGGGACGGCCAGACCCGCGCCTGACGCTCCGCGTCCGGCCCGCCCCTTCCTGACCATCAACCCAAGGCAAGCTCATGGATATTGAAGCTCTGATCTCCCTTGCGCTCTATTTCGTCCTGATGATGGCGATCGGCCTCTACGCCTATCGCAAATCGACGGACGACGTGTCGGGCTACATGCTCGGCGGGCGCCAGCTGAACCCGGCCGTGGCCTCGCTGTCGGCGGGCGCCTCGGACATGAGCGGCTGGATGCTCATGGGCCTGCCCGGCGCGATCTTCGCCACCGGCATGTCGGAGGCGTGGATCGCCATCGGTCTGATGATCGGGGCCTATTTCAACTATCGCCTGGTGGCACCGCGGCTGCGCGTCTACACCGAGATTGCCGATGACGCGATCACCATTCCGGACTTCTTCGAGAAGCGCTTTGCGGACCATTCGCGCACGCTGCGCGTGATTTCCGCCGTGGTGATCATCATCTTCTTCACGCTGTACACCTCGGCCGGTGTCGTGTCGGGCGGCAAGCTGTTCGAGGCCTCCTTCGGCCTGGACTACCGCCTCGGCCTGTTCCTGACGGCGGGGGTCGTCGTCGCCTATACCCTGTTCGGCGGCTTCCTGGCGGTGTCCCTCACGGACTTCGTGCAGGGCTGCATCATGTTCGTCGCCCTGATCCTGGTACCGGTGGTGACGATCATGCAGCTGGGCGGGTTCGGCCCGACGGTGGATGCGCTGAGCACGCTGAGCGTGGATGTGGGTGGATGGGAGAAATCCTATCTCTCGATGATCCCGCAGGAGAGTCTCGGCCTCGCGGCGATCGGCATCATCTCCACCATGTCCTGGGGCCTGGGCTATTTCGGCCAGCCGCACATCATCGTGCGCTTCATGGCGGTGCGTTCGCTCAAGGACGTTGCCGTCATGCGCCGCATCGGCATGAGCTGGATGCTGATCACGGTGCTGGGCGCCGTGCTGACCGGTGCCGCCGGCCTCGCCTATGTGAAGAGCCAGAATATCGACGTCGCCGACACTGTTCCGATCGCCCGCGTGATCGAAGCGCCGACCGATGCAACAACGTTCAGCGAGCTGGACAATATCGACACTACCGGCGCCTTCTCGGACGGCGATGTGGTGCTGGGTGACCAGGAAACGATCTTCATCCTGCTCTCGCAGGTGATCTTCCACCCCTATATCGCCGGATTCCTGCTGGCAGCCATCCTGGCCGCGATCATGAGTACGATCTCGTCCCAGCTGCTGGTCTCGTCGAGTTCGCTGACGGAGGATTTCTACAAGATCTTCCTGCGACGGGGGGCCAGCCAGAAGGAGCTGGTTCTGGTCGGACGCCTGTCCGTGCTGGCGGTCTCTCTGGTGGCGATCGCGCTGGCCTTCGACCCGGATTCGAACATCCTGAACCTGGTCTCCAACGCCTGGGCCGGTTTCGGTGCCGCCTTCGGCCCGGTCGTCCTGATCAGCCTGTTCTGGCGCGGCATGACCAAGCTGGGCGCGATTGCCGGCATGGTGACCGGCGCCGTCACGGTGCTGGCCTGGATCTACGTCTTCAACCTGTCGGGTGTGATGTACGAGATCGTGCCGGGCTTCATCGCGGCGACGATCGCCATCCTCGTCGTCTCCATGGTGACGAAGGATCCGGAAAGCCACGTCACCGACTATTTCGACGAGATGACCGGTATCCTGAAAAAGGGCGAACTGCCCGGCAAGGAATAGACCCTTCGGTCCAGAGAAACGGCAACGGCCGGCGGAGCGATCCGCCGGCCGTTTTCTTTGCGGTGCTCGTTGCAGATCAGGTGGGGAAGCGGATGGTGACGCAGGCCCCGCCCTGCGGCGATGGCGACCGGGCAAGCGCGCCGCCCAGCCGCTGGGCCAGCGCCTCCATCAGCGAGGAGCCCATGCCCTTGCCGGCCCCGTCCGCATAGCCCTTGCCATTATCGCTCACCGAGACGGTCGCCTCGCCCTCATTGATCCGCTCCAGGCTGACGGTCACCAGGCCCGGCTCGGCCATGCCCGGCTCGAAGGCGTGCTTGTAGGCATTGGTCACGGCCTCGGTAATGAACAGGGCCGCCGGAATGGCAATATCCGGGTCCAGCTCGACATTGTCGGCTTCGACGCGGGTATCGACATCACAGCCATAGACCGTGCTGGCCTGGCGCAGATGGTAGAGCAGCTGTTCGAGGAAAGGGGCCATCTCGACGACCCGCAGATCGTCATTCTCGTAGAGCGTCCGGTGTACCAGGGCGAGCGCATTGATCCGGCCGCCGGCCTCGGAAAGGACGCGCCGGGCCTCGGCATCGCTGGTCCGGCGGGCCTGGATGTTCAGGAAGCTCATCGTCACCTGGAGATTATTCTTCACCCGGTGGTGGATTTCCCGCAGCAGCGCCCCGCGCTGTTCGGCCTCGGCCTCGAGTTCCGCAGTCCGGGCTTCCAGATCATTGGCCATGGACGCCATCGTCTCGGCCAGGGTCCGGATTTCCGCCGGTGCGCGGCTGGCCCGCACAGGCTGCAGACCCAGCCGCCCGCTGCCGTAGAGCCGGGCCATGCGGCCGAGATAGGAAAGCCAGCGCAGCACGAAGAAATCGACCGCCAGCGATACACACAGCAGCGCCAGCAGCCACATCAGCGACGGCACCAGCACCGTTCCCACAATGTCGAAACCGGCCCAGCTGCCGAGTATCAGCGACGGCGCGATCAGCACCAGCTGGATGTCGCGGCCGGCCAGCGGCGCCACCAGGAGTGCGCGGCCGGCCAGGCCGTTCACATTCTCCAGCATGACCGGCTCGCCGGTTTCGCGCACCCGGGCCAGGACACCGTCGGGAAGGCGGGAAATGCGCTCCTCGCGCGGGCCGTCGGGAATATAGGCGAGATTGCCATCGGCATCGCTCAGCGCCAGGCTGGCCTCCGGCGGCAGGGCCTGCATCTGCAGCAGGCTGCGGGCCGGGCGGGTATCGATATCGACCGCGATGGCGCCGGCGAATTCGCCCTCGACGACGAGCCGGCGCGCCACCGTCATCACCGGCCGCTGCACCGTCCACCAGTCCAGATAGACGTCGCTGAAAACCTCGTCCTCGCCTTCGCTCAAGCGTACGAACCAGTCGAGCCCGGCCAGCTGCACGCTGTTGGAATCGACGGTTTCCACCGCGGCGCAGACAATGACGCCGTCCTCGTCGATCAGCTTGATATTGGAATAGATCGGCTGGGCCGCCCGCACGGCGGCCAGCGTTTCGACGCAGCGGCGGCCGCTGAGATTGCCGATATCGGGATAGTTCGCCAGTGCGGTGACGACGCCGGATACGCGGTCCAGTTCACCGGCCAGATCGGCAGACGCCTCGACAAGCGCGGAATGCAGGCTGTCGCGCTGGCGGGCGCTTTCCTCGCGGAATTCGATTACGCCCTGCGCGACGGACAGGACAAGGAGCGGGCTCAGGCTGAGCGTCAGAATCGCCAGCAGCTGCAGTCGCAGGCCCCGTCCCTGCTCCCGCCCCCCGTTGGATTTGGACGACCCGCTCAGCCGGCCGAATGGCATTCGGATATCTGCTCAAGCTCGTTGAGAATGGTGTCCAGCGCGTCGGACGCCGAAACGCCGTCTTCGCCGCCGGCGAGGGCCGGACCCTTCTCGAGCACTTCAAGCAGCCTGGCACGGGCGCGATTGACCCGGCTCTTCATGGTCCCCACCGCACAGCCGCAGATATCGGCAGCCTCCTGATAGGCATAGCCGCCCGCGCCGACCAGCAGCAGCGCTTCGCGATGCTCGGCCGACAATTCGTCGAGCGCACGGCGCACATCGTCCAGCGCCAGCACATTATCCTGGTCGACCGCCGCCGGCAGCGTCTCGCGTGCGGTTTCCTCGTCCAGCTGAACCTGGCGCCAGGAGCGGCGTTTGTCGGAATAGAACTGGTTGCGCACGATGGTGAGCACCCAGGCCTTGAAATTGGTGTTGGCGCGGAACTGGTGACGCCGGTGCCAGGCACGCAGCATGGCGTCCTGGGCCAGATCGTCGGCCGCCGTCGCATCGCCGGTAAGGCCGCGTGCAAACGCGCGCATATGCGGAATCATATCGTGGAGCAGGGCCTTGAACTCGGTCTCGGGCACCTGCTCGACCGGACTACCGTCAGCCATCCGAAACCCCCTGTTCCGCCTTGTCAGCCGTCTTCCCGGCAGACTCGGCCTCACCGTCACCCGTATCATCGAGTGCGCTCAGAAGGGCTTCGAAATCGTCCGGAACGCCTTCGTCCAGGACGCTGTCATACATGTCCCGCAACCGGCGCCCGATGAGTTGCTGCCGCGACCGCGCCGTATCGGCGTCGACGGATCTGGGCGGGCGGGAATCTGAAGAATCGTCTCTCATGATTTCCATGTTTAAATGACGCACGCTTTAACAAGCCTAACATGAACCGGCGAAAAAACACCGTCTCGCCGCATGAAACGCCTCAAGCTGCAATGGGTTCCATCTTTTTTCCGAAGGACGGGAACCGCGGCCGCGGGAATGCGTTATGATGGGGGCTGGACTGCTGATTATCGGAGGGACGAGGGCCAGATGCCGTTCTCGGAAAACGTAAAACCCCACATTCCCTATCTGCGGCGCTATGCGCGCCTGCTGACAGGTGACCAAGCGTCGGGCGACGCCATTGTTCGGGCCGCTCTGGAAGCTGCGGTTGCCGGCGTCACGCCGATCAACCGGGACCTGCCGCCGCGGGTTTCGCTCTACAAGCTGTTTCACGACAACTGGAAACAGGACGCGATTGCACCGGCCGGCGGCAGTGCCGCCCAGGAGCGCCTGACACGCATTCCGACCAAGGCCCGCCAGGCTCTTCTGCTGACAGCGGTCGAGGGCTTTTCCGTGCGCGACGCCGCGATCATCCTTTCGGTGTCGACCGACGATATCGACCGGCTGACCGTCGAGGCGCAGGGCGCCATCGAGGACGGTCTGCGCACGCGTGTCCTGATCATCGAGGACGAGCCGGTTGTGGCCCTGGATATCGAGGCCATCGTCGCCGAGGGTGGCCACGAGATCGTCGGCATTGCCCGGACCCACCAGGAAGCGGTCGATCTCTATCGCGCCAATGACGTGGAACTGGTCCTGGCCGATATCCAGCTGGCGGACGGGTCCTCCGGCATCGATGCGGTCAATGACATTCTCGCTGAGTCGGACGTGCCGGTGATCTTCATTACCGCCTATCCGGAGCGCCTGCTGACGGGTGAACGGCCGGAACCGACCTATCTCATCACCAAGCCCTTCATGCCGGAAACGGTTGCGGCGACGATCGGCCAGGTCCTGTTCTTCTTCGAGCCGGCCGAACCCGCGCCGGCGCAATAATCACAGTGCTGTCCTGAACTCCACTTGCGGGAGGCTCGCCCCGGGCCTCCCGCTGCTGCATTCAGCTGAGCTGAACGAGCAGCAGGATCACCGAAAGGCTGAACAGGGTCAGATAGATCACGACCCGCGACGGTGTTTCTCCGGGCTTCATCCTTGCCTCCGTGGTGTTTGTCTTATCAAGGCACTAGATCAACGCACCGGTCCTGCTTCTGTTCCCCGTCGGATCACGGATTTTCCTTGTATTACAGGCGATCCGGGGATTCTTCGCCACACCCGTCCCGTACAAATGAAAACGCCCGCCTCTTTCGAGGCGGGCGTTTCGCAACGTACCGGGTAACCGGATTAGCCGTTGTACGGCTCGGTTTCGGTTTCCGTGTCGCCCTCTTCGGCCGACGTATCTTCGCTGCTCTCTTCCGGGTTCGCCATCTTCCAGGTGTCGAACTCGTCTTCGTTCAGCTCACCGTCGGCGTCGGCGTCATAGGCATCAAAGCCTTCGGAGGTCACGTCCGGCGCAATGGCCTGAACTTCGGCGAGGCTCAGGCCACCGCTCATGTCCGTGTCGGCATCAGCAAAGGTGGTATCCTGGGCAAAAACCGGAGCGGCCAGACCAAGGGCAGCGACGGAAGCAATCAGAACAGTCTTTTTCATCTGGGTCTCTCCATTGTTGACCGGTGCGACGGGCCGGAACCGGGGGGAGCTTGTGGCCCGTGCACTTCATCAACGCACCGGTCTCGACTTCGATCCATCACCGAATGCGAAATTTCGCAGGAATCGTCATGGCGGACCTGCAGCATGCTGGATTTGCACGCCTGCAGCCGGTATCGCTCGCACGTCGATAAAGAAAGAAGCAGGAGCCTCCCATGAGTTCACTGACCGGACGCGTGGCCGTCGTCACCGGCGCATCCAGCGGCCTTGGCCGCCGCTTTGCCCATCTTCTCAGCGATGCCGGTGCCTCGGTTGCCCTGATGGCCCGTCGCGAGGATCGCCTCGCCAGCGAAGTCGAAGCGATCACGGAAAAGGGCGGCAAGGCCATCGCGCTGCCGCTTGATGTCGTCGACGCGGAGGCCATCGGTCCGGCACTCGACAAGGCGCAGGACGCGCTCGGCCCGATCTCGATCATGGTGAACAATGCCGGCGTCGGCGGCGATGGTGCCGCCCTGACCATGCCGGTAGAGCGCTTCGACAATACGTTCGACGTCAATGTGCGCGGCGTTTTCTATGGCGCGCGCGAGGCCGCCAGCCGCATGATCAACAGCGGCGTTGCCGAGCGCGAAGAGGCGCGGATCATCAATATCGCCTCCATGGCCGCCTTTGCGACCCTGCCCGGCCTGTCCGTCTATTGTGCCTCCAAGGCGGCCGTCGTGGCGATGACCAAGAATCTCGCGCGCGAGTGGTCAAAGTATCGTATCGGCGTCAACGCGATCTGCCCGGGCTATATCGAGACCGAGATCAACTCCGACTGGTTCGCCTCGGAGGGCGGCCAGCGCCAGATCCAGGGCTTCCCGCGCCGCCGCCTGATGGACGCCTCATCCCTCGATGCGACCTTCATGATGCTCGCCGGCGACGGGTCGCGCTTCATGACCGGAACCGCCATCACGATCGACGACGGACAGACGCTCTGACGCGCCGCCCGGCAGCTGACTGATGACGGATGGAACTCCTTCGCATTGCGCGCGTTGGTTTAGTGGACCAATCAGAAGGAGAGTTGGGTATGAAATCGAGTCATTGGCTTGTTCTGCTGTCCGCCGCCGGCATTCTGGCTGCCTGTTCCGACGGGCCGGCTGAAAACGCCGGTGAGGACGTCGATTCCGCCATCGAGGACGTGACGGGTGAAGATACCGACGCGTTCGAGGAAGCCGGCGAGAACGTCGACGAAGCCGCCGAAGACGTGGACGACGAACCGCAACGCTAGGCGACCGCCACGCTAGGAGATCGGCCGGGCCAGAAGGGTGTTCACACGCCCTTCGAATGCCCGGCCGACCCGTATTTCGGTGCCGTCGTTCAGACGCAGCGTCTTGCTGCCCGTCGACGTGGCGGCGGTCCGTGTCACGCGGCGAAGATTGACGATCGCCGACCGGTGCACCCGGGCAAACTGGCAATCCCCCAGCGTTTTTTCCATCGACGCCATCGTGGCGCGCATCAGCCAGGACCGGTCCCCGGCATGGATGCGTACATAGTCGCCTTCGGCCTCGATCCAGTCGATGCGGTTCTTTTCCAGGCGCATGCGGCCATTGCGGTCGCGGATCCACAGGTCGCTGTGCCCGTCCCCACCCGTTCCCCGCAAAGAATGAACAAGCGCTTCCAGCTCGTCCGCCCGCGCCGTCGCATCGCGGCTGGCCAGCTGTGACCGCGCCCGCCCGAGGGCCTCGTCCAGCCGTTCCATCTCGACAGGCTTGAGCAGATAGTCGATGGCCGCGGCCTCGAATGCCTTCACGGCGTGGGCCTCGTAGGCGGTCACGAAGATAATCTCCGGCCGCACGGTCTGCGACAGGATGGAGGCAATCTCGAACCCGTCGAGCTGCGGCATCTGGATATCGAGAAAGACAACGTCCGGATTGAGGTCCCGCGCGGCTTTCGCGGCCGCGTGACCGTCCCGGACCGCCGCAACAACCTCGACCCAGGGCCGCCGCGACAGCAGGATTTCAAGCCGGCGCAGGGCCAGCGGTTCGTCATCGACCAGAAGTACGCGCATCGCTCTCCTCCCCTCGTACCGGCGGCTCCATCCCCTGCGGCCATTGCAGCGGCATCGTGATCACAGCCTCGAAGCCGCCTTCCGGCCGCGGTCCCGCCTCGAGCCGGCCGGCCGCACCATACAGAACGGCCAGACGGGCCCGGATATTGGCGAGCCCGACACCGGCGCCGCTATAGGCGCGCGTCGCGACCGCGCCGGCACCGGAATCTGTCACCCTCAGTTCCAGCGCAGTCGCGGAGACGGCCCTCGCCGCAACCCGCACCCGGACCGGGCGAGTTGTCTGCGACACGGCGTATTTGACAGCGTTTTCGAGCAAGGGCTGCAGGATCATCGTCGGAACCAGCGCCTCCTCGACATCCGGTTCGACATCGACCGTGACCTCCAGACGGTCTGCAAACCGTGTCTGCTCGATTTCGAGATAGAGCTGCTGGGCATCGATCTCCCGGTGCAGCGGCACACGGTCGTCCGGCGCGGCATCCAGGGTGAAGCGCAGGAATTTGGACAATTGCGTGAGCATCGTGTCCGCCTCGTTCGCCCGCTCGTCGAGCAGAAGCGAGGAGATCGCATTGAGCGTATTGAACAGAAAATGCGGATTGAGCTGGAAGCGCAGCATCTTCAGCTGCGATTCCTGGGCCAGCATGATCGATTTGTAGAGCTGGCGCTCCTGAGTCCGCAGGCGCTTGGCGGCATCGAGCGCGAGATAAAAGCCGACCCAGCCGACAAAGACCGGAAAATTCAGGAACATCCAGCGCGGCGCCAGGTAGAGCAGGAAGGACAGGCCGGTATCGATCGGCTCGCCATTGCGCAGTGGCGGATCGCCCGGAAGAACCTGGAAATAGGCAAACCAGATGGCGCAGACATAGATCATCGTCAGAATGATCGCGACCCCGAGCGCCAGGGCAGCACGCCGGTAGAGTGGCCAGAGCCGCGTCGGCTTGAGAACAAGGAAATGCGCAACGGACGACGCCGTCATGCCGAGCCCCTCGGCAAGCGCGACGCGCCAGACGGTGCCGATACTGTCGCCGGTATTGATCAGATTGGCCGTCGAGAACACGACCATGGCGGTCCAGAACACGCCCTGGAAAGTCCAGAACCAGCGGGCGTTCAGCCCGTCCCAGACCTCCGTCCGTCCGAACAGCCGCGCGCGTATCCACTCCTGCTCATCATCGGCCTCCGACGCCCCGCCCGACGCCGCACGCCCCTGGTCGAGCAGCAGGTAGAAACCGCCATAGGCCGCGAACACCCAGTAGTGGACCAGCATGATGCGCAGCATGCGTTCTGTGTCGCTGTCGGGCGCTTCCGGTGCCGGCAGAAGCGGACCGACAAGAACCAGCACAACAGCCGAATAGATCGCCACGCCGACCAGGGCGAGCGCCGCCGCGAGCGCAAGGCGCGCGGCGGGTCCCCAGCGGCGCACCTCGGACAAGGCCAGCGCCATGCCGATCGACAGGCCGGCGCCCACCGCATCGCTCAGCAAGGGCCGCCACGCCGTCGCGACAGCCCCACCAAACGCGTCCCAGCCATAGGCGAGCGTCACGAGGCTGAAACAGCCCCAGAAAATCCCCGTGAAGATGAGCAGTCCGCGCAATCCCAGCGCCGTACTCGGTGCTTCCCGGTGCGCGGCTGAAACAAGCGCGGTCTCGATATCCCTCTGCATCACGCCAGTATATGCAGGACCACGGCCCTGCTGGAAACGCCCGTCAACGCCGTTGGTCGTGCTTTTCAGCCCGTTCGCCGAAGAATTCCGGACTTTTCGCCGTGACCAAGACCGTTAATCGTAAATTTCCCGATGATCGCCGCTTGGGCCGGGGTGCGCCCCCCGATGCCGGCTCGCCAATCACTCATTCCGGATCGCGCAGCTCCACACGGACGCCGTCGGACAGGCCCGCGCCGGGATAGAGGATGATGCGGCGCCCCGGTTCGATCCCGGACAGGATCTCCGCGGTATCGCCATTGTCGTGGCCGATCTCGACCGGGGTCAGACGCACCCGGCCGTCATCGATACGGTAGACGGCCCAGCTGCCATCCTCGCGGAACAGGGCCGCGACGGGCACCTGTACGGCTTCGCCGGTCTCCCACACGGTGATCGCCGCCTCGACCCGGTAGCCATGGCCCAGTCGCCGCCAGCTTTCAGCCGGCGCGTCGAAATCGAGGATCACATTGACCCGCTGCTCCTCGACCCCCAGCGCCGAGACCTTCAGGAAGCCATAGGGCTCGACCCGGCGCACGCGCGCCGATAGCGGGTCGTTTCCCGCGCCCCAGCCGGTGATCCGGGCGGCGGCGCCCGCTTCAACCTGCACGGCTTCGGTGGAGAGGAATTCTGCCACGACCTCCAGGTCCGCTGGGTCGCCGATCTCCATCACGACGGCGCCCGGTGCGAGCGGCGTTTCGCTTTCCTGCAGCACGCGCAGCACGGCACCGCCGATCGGGGCCCGGATGTCCAGCACGCTGCCATTGCCGCCCGGCGCATCGTCCGGCTCGAGCAGCCGGACACGCGCGGCCTCCACCTCCGCCTGCCGCATATTCACCGACGCCCGCGCCCGGTTGTCCGCTGCACGGGCCGCGCGCAGCTCGCCGGCCAGGCGATCGAGTTGTGCCTGGGAGGCGATCCCGCTGTCGAACAGCGAGCGGATACGCGCATGTTCGGACCGTGCGAGCTCCAGCGTGGCGGCGGTGCTCTCGGCATCGGCGCGGGATGCGGCGAGGCCGGCCTCGGCGAGATCGACGGCAGCGCGCGCCTCGGCTTCGGTGCGGGCATCCAGGAAAGCCGGCTCGCTGGGCAGGAGACGGGCCACCACATCGCCGGCCGCAACGGCATCGCCGGCTTCGGCTGCAACCCGCAGCAGGCGGCCGCCGACCGGGGCTGCGACGGCATAGACATCACGGATCCGCGTCCGCCCCTCATCGCTCACCGTGACCGACATGGGCCCGCTCATCACCTCGCCCATATCGACCGGCACGGCTCTCGGACGGAAGGCCAAGGCCATAAGGACGATGACGATCAGGGCGGCCAGTCCCCAGAACACGGTTCGGAAGCTGAGTTTCATGCGAACGATCTCCTATTCGCCGGACTTGAGCACGGCGACCATGTCCAGCTTGTCCAGCCGGGAGCGGATCATGAGGGCGGACGATATCGCGATCACCAGCACGACACCGGCCGCATAGCCATAGGTGCGCGGGCTGATCACGAAGGGCAGGCGGAACAGGTCCGAACTCATCGCCTGGGAAAAACCCCAGGCCAGCCCCGTTCCCAGGAGCGCGCCGACCGGCAGGGCCAGCAGCGTCAGGATGGCGATCTCGCCGAGCAGCACATAGGCGACCTCGCCGCGCGAGAAGCCGAGGACGCGCAGCACGGCGAGTTCGTGCTCGCGTTCGGAAAACGAGATCCGCACACTGTTGTAGACCACGCCGATCGCGATCAGGGCCGCAAACCCGGTATAGATGACGATCGAGGTGCCCAGGCTCTGATCCAGCAGCTCTACAAAGCGCTCCTCGGCCTCGCTCTGCAGCGAGACGCCGGCAATGCCCGGCGTATCCTTGAGCCGGGCATAGAGCGCACGGGTTTCATGGGCATCGACCCGCAGCGACGCCCCCGACAGCACCCGCCCCTCGCCCAGCAGGCGGTTCAGGTCGCCGATCTCCATCTGCAATCCGGAACCGACCAGGGTCGTGGTGACGGCCGAGACCGGCAGTTCGAAAACCGGGCGGCGCCCTTCGGTGACCTCGACCTCGATAAGGTCGCCGGCGGCAATCGCCAGCTTGTCGGCCAGGTCCTGCGACATGACCAGGGCCCCCGGCGGCGCCTCGACGCTGCGATTGTCCAGATCGACCATGCGCGACAGGCGCGCCCCGCGCGGCACACCGGACAGCGCCGTGCGCTCCTCGGCGGCGCCATGCCGCAGCCGCACCGCGACCTGCCGCACGGGCTCGGCCTCGATCACGCCCGGCATGCGGCGCAGCGAATGAAAGGCCTCCCGGGAGCGCGGCTCGACAAAGGACACGGAGACATCCTGCCGGTTGGCGCTGTTGAAATAGACGTCGATCATCACGTCGACACTGTCGAGGAAGAAGAGCGTGCCGATCAAAAGCCCGCCGGACACGGACACGCCGACCAGGGTGAAGGCGGAACGGCCCGGCCAGCGCAGGATCTGGCGGAACACCATCCGGGTCTGGCGGTCGAGCATCCGCCAGCGCGTCAGGCCGGCGCCGATGGACTTGGAATAGTCCGGCGGCGGCGGCGCGCGCATCGCCACGGCCGGATCGAGCCGCGCCGCGCGCCAGGCGGCCAGGGCACCACCGCCACCCACGGCGAGCGCGGTGACAAGGCAGGCCGACAGGTAGACGCCGGCATCGAGACGGAAGATCAGGAAGGGGAAGTGGTAGTATTCGGTATAGAGCACCGCCATCTGCCGGCCGAGCCAGGTGCCCAGGCCGAGCCCGATCGCCAGGCCCAGCACCCCGATGGCACCGGCGAACTTCACATAGTGCCAGACCACGTCGCCATCGTGATAGCCGAACGCCTTGAGCAGGCCGATCTCGGTCCGCTCCATCGCCACGAGCCGGGTGAGGACGACATTCACCAGAAAGGCGGCAACGGCGAGAAAGATCGGCGGCAGCACGCGCGCCATGGTCGACAGCTGTGTAATCTCGCTGGAGATGAAGGCGTCGGAGATCTGCTGCTCCCGGCCGTAGGCACCCGGTGCGCCATAGGGCGCCAGCAGCCGGTCCAGGGCGCCGGTCACCGCGGCCTCCGGATAGCCCGGTTCCAGCGTCACAACGGCCTCGGTAAAAGCGCCGTCGCGGTCGACGGCCTGGGCGAGGGCCTCGCGCCCCATCCAGACAACGCCGAACAGCCGCGCATCCGGCACAAGCTGCCCCGGCGCCACCGCATAGACATGCTCCGGCGAAAGCGCGATCCCGACTATCCGCAACTCCTCCCGTCCGCCATGCAGCGTCAGGGCGACGGTGTCCCCGACCGCAATGCCGTGGGCCCGGGCAAAGGCGTCCAGCAGAACGGCCTCGTCGCGCTGGCCGCGGCGGGGCAGACGGCCTTCGGTCAGATGGATGTGATTGACGGCGGGGCGGCCGTTGTCCGGCAGGGAGATCGCCTGGCCGCTGGCGGGCGCGTCCATGCCGGGAATGTCGAACAGGACATGCGATGTCACCCGCGTTTCGGCAGCGGCCACGCCGGGAATGTCGCGGATACCGGCGAGGAGCCGGTCGGGCGCCCGCACCACCGGCGCCCAGACATCGGCAAACCGGTAGCGGTCGTAATACGCACGCCGGGTTTCCTGCAGCGAATCGAGCATGCCGGCCGCCACGACATGAACCGCGATACCGGCAGCCACGACAAAGGCGATCGCGATGGCCTGCATCTTGGTCGCCCAGAGGTCACGCAGGAGTTTTCGGTCGAGCTTGCGCGGCACCAGGCGCGCCATGTCGAACCGACCGCCACCTACCATGCCAGATCCTCCGGATTGGCGCGTTCGGTGTTGACGCGGACATTGCCGACCTGCCCGTCGGAAAAGGTGATGACGCGATGCGCCATGTCCGCGACGCCGGCATTGTGGGTGATGATGATCGTCGTCGCGCCCAGCGTCTCGTTGACGGTTTTGAGCGCCTGCAGCACGCGGATACCGGTCGCACTGTCGAGCGCGCCGGTCGGCTCGTCGCACAGCATGACCTCGGGCCGCTTGGCGATGGCCCGCGCGATCGCGACTCGCTGCTGCTCACCGCCGGACAGTTCGACGGGAAAGTGATCGGCACGCTTTTCCAGGCCGACCAGTTCGAGCGCCTCGCCGGCGGACAGACCGTTCTGCACGATCTCGGTCACCAGCTCGACATTCTCCCGCGCCGTCAGTGAGGGCATCAGATTGTAGAACTGGAAGACGAAGCCGACATGCCGGCGCCGGTAGAGGGTCAGCGCCCGGGTCGAGGCCCGGGTGAGGTCTTCGCCCCGGAACAGGAACTCGCCGCCGGTTGCCCGGTCCAGACCGCCCAGTATGTTGAGCAGCGTGGACTTTCCCGAACCGGACGGCCCCAGCAGGACCACCAGGTCACCCTCGGGAATATCCAGGTCCACACCGCGCAGGGCATGTACGGCAGATGCACCGCTGCCATAGACTTTCGTCAGGCCGCGCGTGCGAAAACACGCCGTGTTTCGACTGCCCTGGCCCTGCGTGTCCTGCATGGGCTCCATCCACCCTTCAAAGGCTCTCTATACCACGGCACAGCAGACGGAACGTGCGCCCGGACGCCGCAGAGCCCGGCCCCCGCCGGAGCTTCGCACACGCTGTCGGGCCCGACGTATAAAATATCGAGCATAAATTGCGTCTTGCCCCTAGCCGAGCCACTGAAAGCTCTGTTAATACTTTCTTAACGGGCCAAGCGAACGGGATGTCCATGAAACGTCAGTTGTTGAGCGGTGCGGCTGCAACCGCGCTCGTCGTGTCTTCCGCAATCTTCAGCCAGGGCGCTCTGGCGCAGGAAACCACCGGCCAGGGGCCTGTCCGGGCGATGGGCGGCGACATCAATCCGTTCGGTGGAGACATCAATCCCTTTGGTGGCGACATCAATCCGTTCGGCGGGGACATCAATCCCTTTGGCGGCGACATCAACCCGTTCGGCGGGGACATCAATCCCTTTGGCGGCGACATCAATCCGTTCGGTGGAGACATCAATCCGTTCCAGGCGTCCCAGAGCCCGTTCTACGGTTTCGTCAGCCCGTTCTGGGGCAATGTCGAGCCCTATTGGGGCGATATCAATCCTTTTGGCGGTGACATCAATCCGTTCGGTGGGGACATCAATCCCTTTGGTGGCGACATCAACCCGTTCGGTGGCGACATCAATCCGTTCTGGGGCGATCTCTCGACCGTGGGCGGCGACATCAATCCGTTTGGCGGTGACATCAACCCGTTCGGCGGCGACATCAATCCGTTCTGGGAAACCGCCGGCGGTGTCTGGGGCGTGATGAATCTCGGCTGGGACCAGATCGATCCGGAAACCGGCGACTACCAGCCGATCGCCGACGGTCTCAACCTGATCTTCGACGAGGCGGAAAACGTCTTCGGCGAGGCCATCCAGAGCGCGACCGGAAAGTCGATGAACGACGCTTTCCTCAACGCGCTGCTCGACGATTTCGGCATCGATCCGGCCGATCCGGCCTCTCTGGCGAGCATGGATGCCGCCGACCGGTCCGAATTTTTCCTGACCTTCTACGACAATCTGATGTCCTATACCGGTATCGACCATGTCGATCACTGGATGGCCGCGGCGAACTGGTACCCGGCGCTCTCGCAGATGTATGGCGGCGGCGATCGTGTTCGCATCGGCCTGATGGACTTCTCCACACGGTCGGGCGACGGCTATTTCCAGCTCAGCCAGGGTGATTTCGGCTCGCGTGATTTCCATCACGGCGCCGCGGTGCGCAGCCTGATCAACGCACCGCTAGACGGCACCGGCGTGATGGGCGTGGCCCAGAATGCCGACATCATCTCCTTCGACCCCTATGACGACACCCAAACCACCGACTGGGGTACGGTCGAGCTGGGGATGAGTTATCTGGCGCTGCGGCAGACGGATATCGTGAACCTGTCGATGGGTGTGTCCGGCTGGACGCTTGCGCCGGAATGGGAGCGTATCTTCACCAGCCCCTTCGTGCGCCTGTTCGGCGACGACACGCTCTTCGTCCTGGCCGCCGGCAATGACGGTGCCGCCCAGACGGTCGATGTCGACTGGACCGGCGTCAACACCGTCGAGAACCTCCTGATTGTCGGCTCTGTCGATCCGGGCGGCCACATCTCCAGCTTCTCCAACCGTCCGGGCGATGCCTGCCTGACGGTGCGCGGCAGCTGCCAGCCCGGTCATCGCCTGATGGACCGTTTCCTGGTCGCTCCGGGCGAACTGATCCTGGCCGATGATGGCGATGGCGGTGTGATCCGCGTGTCCGGCACGTCTTTCGCCGCACCGCTCGTTTCCGGCGCCGCCGCGCTGGTCAAGGGGCATTGGGGCTGGCTGGAAGGCGCCGATCTTGCCGATGTCCTGCTGCAGTCTGCCACCGATCTGGGCGATGAGGGTGTCGACGCTGTCTACGGCCACGGCCTTCTGAACGTGGCCGGCGCAATGGCGCCCATCGATTCCGGCGATCTCTACGTCGTCGACCGCCGCGGCCGCCAGGTTTCGGCCAGCGACGTGATGATCGATGGCGGCCGCCTGCGTTTCCGCTACGGCTCCAGCGACACCGTCGTGCTGTTCGAGAATATCAACGACACCTTCCGTGATTTCGAGATTTCGGTGGACGCGCTGACGGCGGGCTCCAGCCTGTCCGACAACGTCTCCAGCATCTATGCCGAGACCTATATCTACGAGCGCACCACCGGCAGCTCGGGTGCGAGCTTCACGGATGCCGGCATGATGGATCGCCCGGTCCTGCGCCGCGGCAATCTGGAAGTCACCGCCTTTGCCGGCGCCACCGATCTGCAGGGCCGCAGCCTGTCGCGCGAGCTGGGCTTCCAGACCGGGCTTCGTTTTGCCGACCGCAGCACGGGCCGCGATGTCATGCTGGGTGTCGGTGAAGGGGCGCTCGCCCTGACAGGGAATGACGGGTTCGGCCTGTTCTCGGATCACCGTCCGGAGACCGGCGGCGTGAACCCTGTCCTCGGCTTCGCATCCGGCGGCATCTTCGCCGCCAGCGGCTTCCAGCTCTCCGAGCGGACGCGCCTGACGGTCGGCTCGACGATGAATCACGAAGAGCGGACCTATCTGATCCCCGGCACGGGCGAGGAGCGGCCGCTGCATGACGGTCTGGCCGCCTATCAGGCGATGGCGCTGAACGTGGCGATCGAACATCGCCTGTCAGACACGACCACCCTGCACGGTGCAGTGACGCAGTTGCACGAGAGCACCGGTCTGCTGGGCGCCCAGGGCACCGGTCCGCTGGACTTCTCCGGCGGCGCCGATACCAGCGCCTTCTCCATGGGTGTGGACACCGAGCTTACGCCGCGCCTTCGTCTGAGCGCCTCGACCACGGCCGCCGTGACCCGTCAGACCGCGTTCGACAGCGGCCTTCTGGATCTCGACGACAATATTGTCTCGACGGCCGCGCAAATGAGCATCCAGTATTCCGGCATCGCCGGTGAGGCCGACGCCATCCGCGTCAGCCTGATGCAGCCGCTGCATGTGGAGACGGGCTCCCTGCGTTACACGGCAGCCCGTGTGACCGACCGGGAGACCGGGGCGCTGGGCTTTGACAGCCAGGTGTGGGAACTGGGCGGCGAGCGTCCGCTCTACACCGAGTTCCTCTATTCCACGCCGCTGCCCGGCATTATGGGTGAGGCCAGCCTGTTCGCCCGCCAGCAGGTCGCCGGCAATGCCTTCGACCGGGCCCGGAACGATCTGGCCGCCGGCGCCAGCTTCCGCATGCGCTTCTAAACATCATTTCCGCCCACCGGCGGACGTGATTTGCAAGATAAATCAAGGCCCTTTCGCAATCGCGAAGGGGTTTTGGTTTATATTAACTTGCATGCCCTAACTTCCGGCGTGGTGGACCTGCCGAGTTGGGGAGGCAAGTGAGTCAATGCAGCGGCTAATCCTGGCGATTGCAGGCGTGTGTCTGCTGCTCGGTGCAGTGTGCGGACCTGCGTCCGGCCTGGCCCGCACCGACGATGCCCCGCCCGCAAGCAGCTATCGTCAGGCCGTTGAATCGGCCCAGGCGGTCATGATGGCCTCGCCGCAGGAAGCGCTTGAGCGCGCCCGCACGGCCGAAGCCCTGATCCCCACCATCACCGATTTCACCGATCCGGCCACGGCCCAGGCAACCGTCTGGTGGCTCCAGGCGGAAGCCCTTCTGCGCCTGGCACGGTTCGAGGACGCCCTGCCCGTCGCCAGACGCGCGCTCGAGGCGCTGGGCGAGAACCCGCCGAACAGCAAGCTTCACGCGGATATCCTCACCGCGCTCGGCCGCATCAACAAGATGCTCGGCGGCCATGGCGAGGCGCTGGAAAACTACCAGAACGCCTATGACATCTACCGCGATATCGGCGAGCCGCGCAGCGAATCCATCACCCTGCAGGGCATTGCCTCGCTCTATACCGATGCACGCCAGTATGAGCGCGCGGTCGAGTATTTCCGTCATGCACTGGAACGCTATCAGGACCCGGCGCTCGGCCTGTCGGCCAACAATAATATCGCCAATGCGCTGACCCAGCTGGAACGTTATGACGAGGCCGAACTGGCCTTCGAAGCGGCGCTGACACTGGCCCGCGACATGGAGAGCGCGTCGCTGGAGGCCCGCATCCTCGAAAATCTGGCGATCATGCAGGCCGAGGCCGGTCATTATGACGATGCCGCCGCCAGTATCGACCTGGCCTTCGAGCGTGTCAGCGACATGCCGGACCTGGAGTGGACCCGCTTCTTCTGGGGCGTGCGCTCCCAGATTGCCTATGCCCGCGGCGATATCTCGACTGCCATCCAGCACATGGAACGCGTCTTCGAAGGACGCGACCTGACAACGACCACGCAGGCCTACATCACCTATCACGAGATGGCGGCCCAGCTGTATGAGTCCGAAGGCGACTGGCGTCATGCCATGGCACACCTGCGTGCCTTCAAACGCCTCGACGATGACCGCGCGGAGTTTGCCACCTCGGCCAATACGGCCCTGATCAACGCCCAGTTCGACTTCGCCATCCAGGAAATGGAGATCGACCGGCTGCGGATCGAGGGCCTGCAGCGCGAGCTCGCCCTGCAAAGCTCGCGTGCCAGCCAGCGCGTGATCGTCGCGACGGCGGCCCTGGCCCTGGTGCTGATGCTGCTGATAGTCGCCGTCGTGCGCCAGCGTTCGGCCAAGGAGCGCGCCCGCATCCTGGCCCGCACGCTGTACGAGGATTCCCAGACCGGCCTGCCATCGCGCGCAGCACTCGAGCGCAGCCTGGCCGAACGTGCCGTGCGCTCGGACGTGCCGCCGAATGTCATCGCCCTGCAGCTCAATCGCCGCAAACATCTGGAAAGCGTTCTGGGCTTCACCAAGTTCGCCGAGATCCAGGCCCGCATGGCCGCCCGCCTGCGCGAGATCGAGCCGGTCGACACGGTCTACAGCATCTCGCCCGGCATGCTGGGCATTCTGGCGACCTGCCGCACGGCCGACGATGCCCTGGCGCTGGCCCGGGCCTGTGTGGAACGGCTGGCCGAGCCTGTCCGGATTGCGGATCTGGATATCGATGTCTCGGTCCGCGGCGGTGTCGGGATCGGCGACGATCCGGAATTGTGCATCCGCCACGCCACGATTGCCGTCCACCAGGCGCAGCAGCATCGCGAGGCCGCAGCCCTGTTCGACGCCGGCCAGTACGGCGATCCGTCGCGCAATCTGACCCTGATGACCCGCATGCTCCAGGCGACCCGATCGGGCGATATGAGCATGCACTACCAGCCCAAGCTCAACCTGCGAACCGGCCGCTATCAGTCCGCCGAAGCGCTGTGCCGCTGGTTCGATCCGCAGCAGGGCTTCATCCCGCCGTCGGCCTTTATCCATCAGGCCGAGGAGATGGGACATATCCGCGCGCTGACCGAATGGGCCATCCAGCGGGTGATCGACGACCAGCGCCGCTTTGCCGAAGCCGGTCACGATATCTGCGTTGCGACCAATATTTCCGGCGCGCTCGTCTGCGATACGGATTTCGTCAATATCGCCCTCGATCTGATCAAGACCGCCGCCGGCCGGATCACGTTCGAGATCACGGAAACCGCCGTGATGGACGATCCGGAACTGGCCATCGCCAACCTGAACCGCATCAATGAGGCGGGTGTGCGCCTGTCGATCGACGATTATGGTTCGGGCCTGTCATCGCTGGCCTATCTGCGCACGCTGCCGGCGCGCGAGCTGAAGCTCGACCGGGCCTTCGTGCAGCATGTGGCCACATCGGAACGCGACCGGATGGTGGTGAAGTCGACCGTCGACCTCGCGCACAATCTCGGCCTCGACCTCGTCGCCGAAGGCGTCGAGGACGATGCAGGCCTGGCGATCGTGAAGCTCTTGGGCTGTGACTGGGCACAGGGCTTCGGCCTGTCCAAGCCGCTGCCGGTACCGGAACTGGTGGCCTTCCTCGATGCCGCGAAGGCGGCGGGCGCCGTCGACCTGCCGGCCCCCACCTTCACCCCGCGCCAGATCGGCACGCGTTAGTTCTCATCATCCTCCGGATCGACTGGCAGGGGCTGCCACTCATAGGCCTCCTCGCGCCCCAGATGCCGGGCATACCAGTCCAGTTCGGCATTGATGCGGAACAGGCGGTGGGACAGGTCCGAGAAGGAATGCCCCTCGCCCGGCGCCAGATAGAGCCGCGTCTCGACACCCAGATTGCGCAGCGCCTGGTAGAGCATGATCGATTGTGACGGGTGCACCCGCTCATCGTCCTCGCCGGCAAAGATCAGGGTCGGCGTGGTCACGCGATAGAGGTCCCGCAGCAGGGATTGCGGCTGGAAGACCGTCTCCAGCGCGCCCTCGGCCCAGGCATCGGCTCCGAACAGCAGACGGCGGGCCTGGCGGGTATCGCTGGTCAGATGGTGCACCGCCCAGTCGACCGCCCCGGCCCCGGACGAGGCCGCGCGGAAACGGTCGGTCGTGGTGATCAGCCGGTTGGTCATGTGACCGCCGGCGCTCCAGCCCGACATGATCAGCTGCTCCGGGTCGGCGCGGCCGGCCTCGACGAGATAATCGACCCCGCTCATCACATCGCGGTCGGCATGGGCGAAATAGGTGCCGTGCATGGCCTGCATGAAGGCGTCGCCATAGCCGGTGCCGCCGCGATAATTCACCCACAGCACGCCATAGCCCTGCGCCGTCATCACCGGCACATAGCGGCCCCATTTCCACATGCCGAACTCATCCGCCGAGCGCGGCCCGCCATGGGCCTGCACCACCAGCGGCGGCGGACCGTCACCGGTGTGGACCAGGGGCGGGAAGTAGAAGCCCTCGATCACCTGGCCGTCATGGCTGGGCCAGCGGATCAGCTGCTGTTCGGGCAGGTGATAGGGCGCAACGGTGGCCGCACCGATCGTCGTCAAGCGGGTTTCCGCCCCGTCGGCCGTGATCCGCCAGAGATCGCCATTCGTCGTCGGCGTCTCGAACAGGGCGACGGCATTGCCCGCCGCATCCAGCGACCAGTCGGCCAGGTGGCGATCGTGCAGCGACAGTTCCGTCACCGCGCCGGTTTCCGCATCGATCCGCACCAGGCCGGAGCGCACGCCGGCCTGCACCGCCATGACCAGGCTCTCGCCATCGGGCAGCCAGGCCATGCCGTCCACTTCGAAATCGGCACCATCGGTCAGGATCCGGCTTTCATTGGTCTCCAGATCGATGACGATGAGATTATTCTGCACATAGTCCAGCCCGGCGCCGCTGACGCGCGCCTTGTAGGCAATCCGCCGGCCGTCGGCCGACAGGCGGGCATTGCTTTCCATCCAGTTATTGGCGGTGATGCGGCGGAACTGGCCGCCCGGCTCGGGCGTCTCGCTGATCCACAGCTCGCTGTCATAGGCGGAGTCCAGATCGGCGGCCGGCGCGATCCGGATCAGAACGGCGCCGCTGGCAGCCACATCATAGCTGCGCACCGACCAGTCGCCCTGCGTCATGCGCTGGCGTGCACCGCTGTCGACATCGACCCGCCAGAGGTGGCGGTGGCGCGTGGTCTCGAAATAGGGCTCGATCAGCTCGATCCGGTCGCGCCGGTCGCGCTGTTCGTCGCTGAGATCGTCGGTCGCCAGGTAGTAGATGAACTGTCCGTCCGGCGACCAGGACATGCTCTGCACGGCGGTGGGATGCCGGGTCAGCCGGCGCAGATCGCTGCCATCGGCATTGGCCAGGAAGACCTCGTCTTCCTTGCGCCCCTCCGGCGGCTGGTCGGCCGCCAGTATCCGGCCATCGGGCGAGAAGACGACCGTATCGGCTTCGTCGAAACCGGGAAGATAAGTCAGCTCGCCGGATGCAATATCGAACACCCAGTACCGGTCGGCCCGTTCGTCCTCGGCCCAGTCGGCATGGGTCAGCGTGACAATGGCGCGCTGGCCGTTATCGGCGAGCGAGACCGCGCCGATACTGCGAAGCGCCACCATCTCGACCGGTGTCATATACCGGTCGGCCGCCGGGATGTCCGGCCGGGCTGCGAGCGTTGCAGGCAGCGGGTCTTCGGCGAAGGCAGGATGCAGGGATGCGCTCGCGGCCAGCATCGCGGCCACGGCGGAAGAAGCGAATTGGCGGAACATGTTATCCTCGCGACGCCTTGCCGGCGCCGTCCAGTCAAAGCGTTGGAAAAGTGCCCGGCACCCGGCCCTGCCATAAAGGCAGGACAGGATGCCGGACCCAATCGTCTCGGAGGAAGAGACTTAGAAGCGGGAGCGGAGGCCGACGTAGAACTGGCGTCCGATCGGATCGTTCTGCGGCCCCTTCAGGTTGGACGTGCTGCCCGAGTTGAAGTTGCTCGGCAGGAAGGTGCCGTAATCGTCGAACAGATTGTTGATGCCGGCATAGACCGTGGTGCGGTAATCGTCACCGAAGCGGTAGCGGGCATAGATGTTCGACACGAAGCGGTCGTCGGCCTCGAAGTAATACGGATCGCTCGGATCCACATCGAGATCGTCGATGCCACCGGACTCATACTTCAGCGTATAGCTGGCGTAGAAGTCGCCGCGGCTCCAGGACAGGCGTGCCCGGGCTTCGTGGGTCGGATCGTACATCGAGCCGTTGGAGTCCTCGCGCACCGGCGTGCCGGCCTCACCGATGAACTCGTACTCGTCAGCCAGCGAGCGCGAATAGCGCAGGTCCAGACCGAACTCGCCCGGCACGGACTGCACTTCAAAGTCCCACAGCACCGACACGTCGATGCCTTCGGACAGCAGCTCGTTGAGATTCTCCTGGCGGTTGATCACCTCGATCACCCGGCCGTTCGACGTGTCGCGCGTGACGACATCGCAGAAACGGTTGTTCGGGAAGTTCGGCGAGCCGTAGCACAGGTCGACCGTCGTCTGGGTCGACACCGAGCCGATCGCGTCCTCGACCTTGATATTGTAGTAGTCCACGATCAAGACGAGATCTTCGGCAAAGGACGGCGCCCACACCGCACCGATGGTGAAGGTGTCGGCGGTTTCCTCGGTCAGCGTGTTGTTGCCCGCGTTCGGCGCATTCACCGAACCGTCGAACTCGAACGGCTGTCCGACATTGTTGGGATCGGCAAAGAAGGCCTGGATGCCCGGATTGCTGAGACAGTTGGCGGCGATCACGGCCGGATCGAAACCGGTACCCGGCGGGGCGGTGACGCCCGAACCGTCCGGCCTCAGGCCATCACACGGATCGCGCAGATCGTCGGCGTCCTGACGCGGTGCCGAGTAGAATTCGGTGATCGTGGGTGCGCGTTGCGAGCGCGAATACTGCGTACGGAAACGCAGCGTATCGGTCGGTTCCCAGTAACCGCCCACATTGTAGGACGAGATCGTGCCGATCGTGGAATAGTCGGCCACCCGCGCGGCAAGCTGTGCCGTGACGGTTTCCAGCAGCGGGATCTCGACCTCGGCGAACGCCTCAACCACGTCGAAGCTGGCCTCGATTTCCGGGATCACCGACAGGCTGGTGGTCTCTTCCAGGATGATGGCGTCGACATTCGTGTCCTGGGTTTCTTCACGCCATTCCAGGCCGAAGGCGGCGGAAACCGTACCGGCCGGCGCCTCGAACAGCTCGCCATTCATCGAGCCGCCGATCACGGTCTGCTCGCGGATCTGCTGCACGTGGCCGTCGATCCGGATGTAGTCGGCCATTTCCGGCGTGATCGAACCCTCGCCGAAGATATTCAGCGGGATACAGCCATCGGCACGGGCACCGGCATCGGCACATTGATAGCCGCCGGCACCATCGGACTCGACATCCAGCGCGTAGTGGATGTTGAGATAATTCAGGTTGTTGCCCTGGATCTGGTTCTGCTCGAACCGGCCATAGGTGGCAAAGGCATTCCACTGCCAGGTGTTACCGATCTCACCGGTCAGGCCAGTCGCCAGGCGCAGTGTTTCGCGTTCATTGTCACGGGTTTCCTGACCCACTTCGACAAAGCGGCGATACCAGCTCACCGAACCGGACCGCGTCTCCTCGACGGCTGCCGGGATAAAGGGGTGGTCGCTGGCGATCTGGCCGATATCGAACGTGTTGCCGATCGGGCCGATATCGGTCGAATAGATGGCGGACTCGTAGGAGCCTTCATACAGGCTGTCGACGCGCGACCAGAGCACATCGCCGAAGATTTCCAGCCGCGGCGTCAGCTCGTAACGGCCACGGGCAGCGGCCGTGTAGGCCGTGACTTCCGGTGACAGGGTCCGGCCGGGGCGGTAGTTCCAGCCATCCAGCGCGGTTTCAAAGCCGATGGCGGGATCGCGGCCGTCGTTCGGCGCCAGCGATTTGTCATTGTACCAGACGCCATCGACATTCCAGGCATCGTCGCTCTCGAAGCGGCCGCCGGGAATGTAGGAGGTCAGCGAGTAGTCATTATACTCGCCATTGCCCGACCAGTCGTCGGTGCGCAGCGAGTCCGGACGGGTCTCGTCGGCATAGACCGGCGTTTCATGGTCATAGCTCAGCGCCACCATGATATTGCCGCGGTCATTGTCGAAATTGCGGCCCATCGTGAGTTCGAGCGTGGTTTCCTCTTCACCGCTCGCATCGGCCCAGCCATAGCGGGCCTCGACCTCGACGCCTTCCATATTGCGCTCGAGGATGATGTTGGCCACGCCGGCAATGGCGTCGGAACCATAGATCGCCGAGGCGCCGCCGGTGGTGACTTCGATACTGTCGACGAAGCCGGCCGGAATGGTCTGCAGGCTGACGCGTTCGCCATTGCCCGAGTTCGACACGGCGCGGCGGCCATCGATCAGGACCAGCGTCCGCTCGGAGCCGAGGCCCCGCAGATTGATGGTCGAGAGACCGGAGTTCTGGATGCTCAGATCGGTGCTTTCCGGCGACAGGCTGGAATCGACGCCCGGGATATCAACCAGGATTTCACCGACATCGACCGTGCCGGACTCGTCGATATCGTCCGTCGTGAAGATCTGGGTCGGGATCGCCGTGGTCGCGTTGGAGCGCCGGATGCGCGAGCCGGTGACCACGATCGTGTCTTCGCTGGACGCCTGCGGATCGGCGGAAGCGTCCTGCGCGACAGCGGCGCCGCCGAGCAGCATGGCAGCAGCGGACACACCGCCCATCAGCATGGCCCGGCCCGTGGTCCATGCGGTTCGATTACCCAAACTCATCGGAAATCCCCTTGTTTTTCGCACCGTCCCCTCGACCGCGCGTAGTGTTGGTAGAGGGGAGACACGCAAGGGGCCGCATCGGGTACCCGGGCTGTCACAAATTTTGAGAAAAAGATGGCGGCGGCCTACCAGCGCGCCCGGATACCGGCATAGACGCGCCGCCCGGCCGCATCATAGCCCGGGCTGAAATTGCGCCGCCCGCCGCTTTCCGTGCCGCTTGGCAGGAAGGGGCCGTAATCGTGGAAGACATTGTTGATGCCGCCGAAAATCTGCAGCCGGCCATCAGCGCCGGCGAGATAGCGCACATGCAGGTCGTGCTGCATCCACGGATCGATTTCCAGGAAGAGCATATCCCCGGCATTGGCCTTTGCGGCGCGGTCATGCCCGTCGATCGCCGCGCCTTCATAACGCACCCGCCACTGCACCAGCCAGGGCCCGCGCGTCACGCCCAGGCGCGCCGTCCAGCGATGGTGCGGCGCGCCAACCTCGCCATCCCAGACCGAGCGGCTGACCTCGCCGTCCGAGCCTTCGAACACCTGCTCGAGACGGTCGGTATAGGCGTAGAGAATCCGCAAATCCCAGTCGCCGGCCCAGATCGAGGCGGGTGACATCTGCCAGGCATAATCCAGCGTCACGTCGGCTCCGGCAGACCGGATCTCGTTGAGATTGGCGACGCGGTTCTGCATCTCGAGCAGCTGGCCCGTCTCGCCGCGCTGGATGTCGGCGCAATACCGGTTGGCCGTTATCGCGACCGGCGCGCCATAACATTCCGACAATAGCGCCCGGCTGGACAGGGACGAGATCGCACCGGACACCCGGATGTCATAAAGGTCGACCGACAGGCTGAGCCCTTCGGCCCGCACAGGCGTGTAGACCAGCCCCAGCGTGACGGCATCCGAGCGCTCTTCCTCGAGATCCGGATTGCCCGAATTGGGCGCATAGACGCTGGTGATCGTCTGCTCGTAGACGCCGTCCTCGGCGATCGCCCGGGCAATACCCGGCTCGGAGCGGCAGTTTTCGGCAATCTGGCCGGAACTCGTGCCGGTCACGCCATGGCAGGGGTCGCTGACGGTGTCATAGTCGCCGCGCGGACCGGAATAGAGCTCGGTCAGGCTGGGCGCGCGCTGGGCACGGGAGATCTGCCCGCGGAAAGCCAGCGCGTCACTGGGCGACCAGACCCCGCCGAGGCGATAGCTGCCGACAAGGCCGACCCGGTCGATATCATAATGAGCCAGGCGCACGGCTGCGGTCACGTCGAAACGGTCCGGGACAACCGGCACCAGCGCCTCTGCGAAGACTTCGCTCGCATGGCCAACCGCATCCAGATCGGGAACGCCGACATAGCCGGTCTCGCGGTTCAGCGCCGCCGCATCGCCACGCGTGCGCTGGCTGTCGACACGGTGTTCCGCCCCCCAGGCCAGCGAGATCACACGCCCGTCCGGCAGCGCGACATCGCCCAACGCCGATCCGCCCAGCGTCCATTGCTCGACCTCGACCTCCAGCCGGTCGGTGGCGCGGATATAGTCAGCCGCCTCTGCCGAGATCGCATTCACGCCGAACATGTCCAGCGGCGCACACCCGGCAGCGCGCGCCGTGGGGTCGGCACAGCGATGGCCGCCGGGGTTTGCCGGGTCGGCCTCGATGTCCAGGGCGTTGCGAATGCGGGCGTAATTCACCTCGCCACTGCGCAGCTGGTCCTGGTCGTAGCGGCCATGGCCCAGCGCGACATCCCAGCTCCAGATGCCCGCCTCGCCCTGCAGCCCGGCCCAGAAGCGCTGTGTCGTCCGGTCATTCTGGCGGTATTCCTCGCCCAGCTCACTGAAACGCCGGCGCCAGGTGATGCCGGGCAATCCCTCCGACAACGCCGCTTGCCGGATCGCTTCGGGCACGAACGGATGATCGACCGGGATCATGCCGATCCGCTCATTGTCGAGCCCGAAGCGCTCATTGTAGTAGGCGGTCTGGGCTTCCCGCGTGGACAGGCTTTCGCTGTGCGAGAACAGGCCCGTGAAATAGGCCGACACGCCGCCATCGAAATCATAGTCGAGTTTCAGCGCGAACAGGTCGCGCTCGCGCGGCACCGAGATCGTGGCGAAGGAGCGGGTGTCATAGCCGTCGACGGCGATATCGAAATCCGTCTGCAGCCCGGCCTCGTCATACCAGAAGTCATAGCCGATGAAGCGGCCGCCCGGCGTGTAGCTCGACAGGTCCGCTTCCAGCGTTTCGCCATCGCCCGCCAGGCTGACCGGAACCTGCGCCCAGTCGCGATCCTCCGCACCGATACGGCGCATGTGGTCACGGGTGACGTTGAACAGGAGGCGCCCCCGGCCCTCGCCGAAGCGCCAGCCCTGCGTGGCGCTGAGCACGTGATACTGGCCGCCGCCGTCCTGGGTCATGCCCGCCTGGGCGAGCAGGCGGCCGCCTTCCAGACTATCGATCAGGACGAAATTGACCACGCCCGCAATCGCATCCGATCCGTAGACCGCAGACGCGCCGCCGGTGGAGATTTCCACCCGTTCCACAAATTCCGCCGGGATGGTGTCCGAGCCGAAGCGGCTGGCATTGCCGCTATTGGCTACCGTGCGCCGCCCGTCGATCAGCACCAGCGTGCGCGTCGTGCCCAGTCCGCGCAGCCCGATCGAGGACAGGCCCGCATTCTGGGCGCTGAGATGCGTGGAGGCGTTGGAGAATTCCAGCGTCGCCGGCGACTGGCTGGCGATCATCTCGCCGATCTCTATGGCACCCGAGGTTTCCAGCGCCGCACGGCCGATCACCTGCACCGGCAAGACCGCGGCCCGCCCGGCCCGCTCGAAGCGCGATCCGGTCACCAGGATGACTTCCTGCGGATCGATATAGGCCGACGCCACGGGCGTTCCGGCCGGATCGTCAATCACCGGGTGCCCGGACAGGCGGATAACGCCGGGGGCCGCCTCGCTTGATGCATCCGGCCCGGCCGCATCGGCCCGCCGTGCGAGAACATGGGTCCGGGTATCGACCGTGCTGAATTCCAGCCCCGTGCCGGCCAGCAGAACACGCAGCCCGTCTTCCGCCGCATAACGGCCCTCGACACCCCGGGTCCGCACACCGGCGACCAGATGCGATTCCGCCAGCAATTGATGGTCTGTCACGAGGGCAAAGCGCGACAGCGCGGGCCCCAGCGGTCCGGCGGGAATATCGAAGCTGAAAGCGTCCGGCGCGGCGGTTTGCGTCTCCTGGGCCACAGCCGGGACGTGCGGCATCATCACCGGGAGCAGCGCACCGAGGAGGGCTGCCCGGACGCCTTTCATCCTGACCGATGTCCTGCCGCTGACACGCATCCCCGCACCTCGATACGGGGACGCCCGATCCCCCTCATGTGACAACTTGCCAGAAGCCATGTGACATCGCTGTTACCGAAATGTCGCAATACCGCCGGAAGATGCACGTGCAGGCCAGTCAGGGTTGTATATTTCCCTCGGACGCGTGGATCCGGATACCGTCGCCGGTCCGCTCGATGCGCAGCGACTCGGTCGCCGACAGGGCCGCCAGGAACGCCTCGCTGTCGGACGGGTCGAAGGAGCCGCTGATCTGCAATTCGCCCAGCTGCCCGTCGGCGAAGGCGATGTCGAGATCATTATAGCGCCGGAATTCGCTGACCACCTCGCTCAGGCGTCGCCCGTCGAACACAAGCCGCCCCTGACGCCACGCGGTCGCAGCAACAACATCGACCCGTGCCGGTTCGGGCGCCGGCTCACCCGGCACCAGCTCGACCTGGTCACCGGCGCGCAGCAGGGCCGCCGATGCCGGACCGCTTTCGACCCGCGTCTGCACCAAGCCTTCGACCACCGTCACAACGGTGCGGCCGTCATCGCGTGAATAGACGTTGAACGCGGTGCCAACGGCCCGGACTTCGTGTCCCCCCGCCTCGACGATGAAGGGCCGCGAGGGATCGTGCGAAACCTCGAACAGGGCCTCGCCCGCCTCCAGCACGACCCGGCGCTCATCGGCGGCGAAAGCTGTCATCACCCGCGAACCGGTGTTCAGCGTCATCACCGACCCGTCCGGCAGGGCGATCTCCTGCCGGTCACCCCGCGCCGTGGAATAGGTTTCCAGAGCCGCGACCTGCACAGCTCCGTCAATGTCTGTCGCCCGGTCACCGCCCAGCATGCCTGTCCACACGGGCAAGGCGATCGCCAGGGCGAGCATCGCCGCCATGCCGATCACGGCCGGCACGATCCAGGCCGGACGGCCGGGCGCCTCGTCTGCCGCCAGTTCCGCTTCGGTGGCGGCGATCAGATCGTCAGCCCAGTCGCTGCCGTGCGCGGCATCGATCATGCCCTCGAGCTCGAGACAGGCATTGAGTGCCGCCTGGTGCTGCGGATCGGCCTGCAGCCAGGCTTCCAGCTCGGCTTCGGCGGCTGCGTCCAGCGCACCGTCGGCCATAAGACGCTCGGCCCAGACAGAGGCGGTGTCGAAGATGTTCATATCGCGATCAGCCGGCATCGTTCGCCGCCCTTGCTGTATCCCCGTTCCCGTCCGGCATCCCGTGCAGATGCTCGGCCAGACGCGCCATGCCGCGCTGAACGTGTTTCTTGACCATGTGGATCGAAATACCCATCCGCTCTGCGGCCTGCTGATAGGTCATCCCCTTCAGCTTGCAAAGCACGAAGGCGTGCCGGCATTTCGGCGGCAGCTGCCCGATCGCTTCGGACAGGGCCGCGCGCCGGGCTGTGTCACGTTCTTCATCCGTTATGGTGTCCGCAGGTGATGCAAACGGGGCAACAACGTCACTGTAATGATGCGCCACTGCAGCAGAATGGCGCCGCACCGTATTGCAATGCCGCAGATGGTTTCGCGCAAGATTGGTCGCGATCGTGGTGACGAATGCGCCCTCATTCCGCACCGGTCCGGTATCACCATCAACCTCGAGCAGACGCTCGAACGCGGCGTGGGTGATGTCGTCCGCATCCTGGGCATTGCCGACAATGCGCCACACGATCCAGCGCACGCGCCGCCCGTGCACGCGATACAGCTCTTCCACATTTACGGCATCACTGACGGCCGCCACCATTCTTACGCTTCCCCGCAGCCGGCCGCCCCCTCTGGCGCCCTGTCCCAGGACAGTCCGGCATGCTCTCCCAGAGCCGATGCAGGCGCAAGGTACCCGATCCGGAGCGTCGAGTGTTTCATATCGAATGCGGGGGAGTCTGTCAGTCGACGGACGGGTCCATCTCGCGCGCCGCACGCGCTGCGGCGATCACGGCATCGACCTGCTCGCCTGCCAGGCCGAGATAGGTTTCCGGGTCCAGCAGGGTATCGATTTCCGCCTCGCCAAGCGCTTCGCGGATAACGGCATTTTCCATCGCCGCCGCGCGAAGACCGGCACCGCTCTCATGCGCCTCGGCGGCGAGATCGCGGATCAGTTCCTCCGCTTCGGTCCGGCCGATATGCGGCGCCAGTGCGAACACGAAACGCTGTGACAGGATCCAGCCGCCGGAGCGATCCAGATTGCGGCGCATCGCTTCAGCGTCGACATGCAGCCGCCCCACAAGCCGGTTCGCCGCGGACAGCATGTCCTCGGTTTCGAGCGACAGTTCGCCGATGGCGTCATTGGGCCGCGAAGTGTTGTCGCGCTCGAAGAAATTGATCATGTCGTCCGCGACGATGTCCGACAGGGCGGGAATGGTCCGGGAATAGTGGATCAGGGCCTCGGACAGGGACGGATTATTCTTGTGCGGCATCGTGCTCGATCCGACCGCCGTGCTGCTGCGCTGTTCGATAACCTCCGCAATATCGGTCATCTGCAACAGGAAGACCTCCTGCCCGACCCGGCCGTAAAAGCGCGCGAGCAGCCCCAGATTGACAGCATATTCGGCAAACACATCGCGCGAGGCGTGCCAGTCATCGGCATAGGGTTCCGACAGCCCCAGCTCTTCCCCGAACCGGCGTTCGACCGCCTGGGCCCGGTCGCCCAGACCGACATAGCTGCCCACCGCGCCCTTCATGATGGCTGACCGTTCGACCCGGTCGAGCAGGTCGGCAAGGCGCTCGATATGGCGACGATTCTCGCCGATCCAGCTGGCAACCTTCTTGCCGAAAGTGATCGGCAGGGCGTGCTGGCCCAGCGTGCGGCCGATCATCGGCGTGTCGCGATGCGTCTCGGCAAGATCGATCAGCTGCAGCTCGATCGCCCGTAAATCCTCGATCAGAAGCAGGATCGACTGCCGCACCTGCAGGATCGCCGCCGTGTCATAGATGTCGACCGTGGTCGCGCCATAGTGGAGATAGTTGGCCGCGTCAGCGTCGAGCGAGCGCGAAAACACGTTCAGGAAGGCAACCATGCGGTGGCGGACGATCGCATATTCCGCCGCCAGCGCATCTGCCGGAACCGCTTCCGGCCGGGCTGCAGCCGTGATCGCGTCAGCCGCCGATTGCGGGATCAAGCCTTCCGCCGCCTGTGCGCGCGCCAGGGCGGCCTCGATCTCCAGCACATAGGCATTCAGCCGAGCATCCGAGAAGACGTCCTCGATACTCTCAGACTGTGCGCCGGCAGCGCCGGGAGCCAGCCCCGCGCACAGGATGACCGCGGCGCAAACCGCCTGCCGCAGTCGGCTCACTGCCCGGCTCCCAGACCACGCATCAGGATGTAGACATAGTCGATGGTCGCGGTGAGCGGATCTTCGGATATCCGCCAGTCGGTGAAACTGTTCGCGGCGGCAATCGTGTAGCCGCCATTCAGGAAGACGGCGTGTGTCAGGATGCGCTCGGCCGCCTGGATATCCACGGGCCGCGCCTCACCGGCCTCGACGGCATGCTCCAGCGCGTCGCCGAAGCGCCGGGCGATATTGCGCAGCCTGGCCGCATGCCGGCGCTGGCGCGCTTCCGGCAGGGCTGCGGCCAGCGAGGGCCGCAACAGCGGCGTGACACCGCTGGCCTGCTGATAGATCAGATCGCGAATGGCATGCTCGATCACACCGAGCCCGGAACGGCCACCGCCCTCGGCCCGGTCCAGCGCCTGCTCGACCGTGGTGAAGGACCGCTCAAGGCATTGCTCCAGCAACTGCTCCTTGTCGGGGATGTGGTAGTAGAACGCCCCGCGGGTGACGCCGAGCGAGGCGGCGACTTCCGACAGGGCGACACCGCCGAAGCCCTTCTTGTTGAAGAAGCGTGTGCCGGCCTTGAGGAAGGCTTCCCGCTTCATGCGATTGCGCGCTTCGCGGTCAAAGACCTGCGGCACGCCGACATCCGGGGTTCCCGGTTGAAGAGGCGCCGGCTGCCAGTCGCCGCTCGCCGTGAGGCCGCCGGCGAGGATATCGAGGAGCGTGTCTGCCGCCGTATCGATATTCCAGTCGCGCTTGCGCCGCGGCCAGGACCCCATCCAGTCGAGCAGTTCGAAAACGAGGAAGGTCGCCGGCTCGGGCCGTCCGAGCGGCGCGCCGCTTTCCCGGACCCAGCTGGCAATCATGTCATTCACGTCCGAGACGCAGCGCGACAGCTCTGCCGCGATGCTGGCGTGGAGCTCGTCCCCCAGCGCATCGAGATCATTCATCGCCGCGAGATTATGCCGCCGGCCTTCCGACACGGCCCGCATGTGATCGGCGAAAACCTCGAACAGCTTGCGCAGCTGGGCGGCGGCACCGTCCGCCGTACGCGCAATCTCGACCGCCTCGGCCAAGGCTCGCGCCGCCGCGCGATAAACCTCGCCGGCCAAGTCTTCCTTGGACGCGAAATAATAGCTGACCCCGGTCTTCGTCAGCCCCAGATCCCCGGCGATGTCCTCGAGCCGCGTCGCATGGACACCTTCGGCGTCAAAGCGCCGCGCGGCCGCCGACAGGATGGCCGCCTCCTTGCGCTGACGCTCCTGTTCGCGCGAAAACGGCGAAGAATGGTCGGGGAAGTCCGGGCGGAGTACGCTCATAGATCGTGCCTCTTTCCTTTGAGTACGGAACCGGAAAAGACCGGCCCCGCGGGCATTTGCGACATTCCGAAGAGTCGCGCACCCGTCTTGCTCCTCCCCATACAACCCCAGCCCGGCATTGTTGACAAGCCCGAGGGAAGGCAATTTGAACGACGTGTACGTTTTTTATTGACACCGTCGGAACTTCGCCGTCACTGTCATCGAAACACAAAATGCGGGGAGGGCAGCATGAATTCAAGGGCACGCTCGAAGTGTGACCAGTTCGCCCGCATGCTCAGCAACCGGGCGATCTAGCACGCCATACATCCAGCCTGCCCTCCCGGCCCGAATCCGGACCGTCTCTCATGCGCTTCTCCCACATTGCCACGCTCGCCGCCCTGTCCGCGATGACAGGCACCGCCGCCGCACAGAACGCGGATTCGAGCTTTGCCATCCCCACGGGTCGCGCCTCGCTGGTCTATTCCGGATGGGGCGGGCCCGATCTCAGCGTCGAAACCTACCGGCCCGAAAACCTCCCCGCCGACGCCCCCATCATTTTCGTGATGCACGGTGTGAACCGAAATCCCGACGATTATCGCGACGCCTGGGTCGACCTGGCCGACGCCTGCGGGCTGGCCATCATCGCCCCCGGTTTCGACCAAGACGGCTTCCCAAGGTCTTCCGGATATAATCTGGGCGAACCGCTGCCGGGCACGGACGCGGTTTCAGCCTTCGACGCCATCGAACCCCTGTTCGCAACCATGCGCGCCGGACTGGGCTCGACACGCAACGGGTATTCGATATTCGGACATTCGGCCGGCGCACAATTCGTCCACCGTTTCCTGATGCTGACACCGGATACACACGTCGAAGCCGCGGTGGTCGCCAATGCCGGCTGGTACACCTGGCCGGCCATGTCGGCCGAATGGCCGTACGGGTTTGCCGGCGCGCCGCGCACGCCGCTCGATCCAGGCGTTATTGCCGCCCTGCCGGTCACCCTGCTTCTGGGCGAAGCCGACAATGATCCGAATGCATCCAATCTGCGCCAGACCCCCGAAGCCCGGGCCCAGGGCGCACACCGGTTCGAGCGCGGCCTGAATACAGCCACCCTGGTGGATCGATTGGCCGCCGATGCCGGACTGGAACACGGATGGGCGGTCGCGACCGTGCCCGGCGTAGCCCACGACAACACCCGGATGGCGCCCGCCGCCGTCCGCCATCTTGTTCCCGAACACATCTACAATACAGCCGCCTGCCAGCTTGCCACGAACGGAGACTGACATGACTGACGCGACGCATGACGACGCGCCTGCCCTCTATCAGCGCATCGGACTGGCCGCCGGCCCGCTGGCTGCAATCCTGATCGGACTTTTCCTGCGCCCGGAAGGCCTCTCTACCGACGGTGTATTTGTTGCCGCGATCGGCGCCTGGATGGCGATCTGGTGGGCAACGGAGGCGATTCCGGTCGCGATCACGGCCTTTCTCCCGCTGGTCCTGTTTCCCATCCTCGGCGTGTCGGCGATCGGCGAGATCTCGTCCCCCTATGCCCATCCGATCATCTATCTTTTCTTTGGCGGCTTCGTCGTAGCCCTGGCCATCGAGCGGTGCGGCCTGCACCGGCGCATCGCGCTCGGCGTCTTCCGCATGGTGGGCACGAATGCGCGCGCACTGGTCGGCGGTTTCATGCTGGCAGCGGCGATCGTCAGCATGTGGATTTCCAACACGTCGACCACACTGATGCTGCTGCCCATCGCGGTTTCCGTGGTCACGGTGATCGGCGAGACCATGCCGGATCTGGACGTTCGCCAACGGAGCAATTTCTCGATCGCACTCCTGCTCGGCCTCGCCTACGGAGCCACGCTGGGCGGGGTCGCCACCCTGGTCGGCACACCGCCGAACGCATTCATGGTCGGCTTCATGTCCGACAGCTATGGCGTCGAGGTCGACTTCGCGCGCTGGATGCTGGTAGGCGTTCCGGTGAGCGCCGTGCTGCTCCCGATTGCCTGGCTGACGCTCACCCGCATCATCTTCCCGGTCAGCTTCACCGCCTCCGCAGACGCTATGAAGCATATCGGCCATATGCGAACGGCCCTCGGCCCGATGAGCACGGCCGAGGTGCGCACGGCCATGCTGTTCGCCTTTCTGGTGATCGGCTGGGTCGGACGCGGTTTCCTGTCGGGCGTGCCGGTGATCGGTTCGATCTCGGACACCGGTATCGCCATGATCGCTGCAGTCGGCGCCTTCCTTATTCCCTCCGGCAAGGACGGGAAGGCGCTCATGGTCTGGGAGGATATGGGCAAGCTGCCCTGGGGCGTGCTGATCCTGTTCGGCGGCGGCCTGGCGCTGGCCTCGGCCGTCGCCAGTTCGGGCCTTGCGCTCTGGCTGGGGGAACAACTGGCCCCGCTCGGCGCCCTCAACCTTGCCCTGCTGGTGATCGTCGCGACGGCGCTCGTGATCTTCCTGACCGAACTGACCAGCAATCTCGCAACCACCGCGACCTTCCTGCCGGTCATCGCCGCGATTGCGGTGGAATCCGGTCAGGATCCGCTGGTCTTCGTCATCCCGGTCACGCTGGCGGCCAGCTGCGCCTTCATGCTGCCGGTCGCGACACCGCCGAATGCCATCGTGTTCAGCTCGGGCCTCGTCTCGATCCCGCACATGGCCCGCGCCGGCTTCCTCCTCAACATCGTCGCCATCGCCGTCCTCGCCATGGCCGCCCTCTGGCTCTCGCCGGTCGTGTTCGGAGGGTAGGGATGTGGGCAGCGCGGAGCCCTCAAGCTCCGCGCTCACTTCCTAAAACCGGCTGTAGGACAGGTCTTCCTTGCCGCGCGTGCCCATCACCATTTTAGGGTCGTCGGGATTGAACAGGCCCAGACACCAGGTCTCGTTGGCGGGGGCATCGCGGTTCCAGTCGAAGGCCATCTTGCGGTGGGCGATCCGCCAGATCCCGCCGCGGCGCTCGAAGCGGTCGGCCAGCCGGCCACCGGTCAGCGTATCGTGCGCCTGGCCCGACTTGTCATCGAACCGGGCGAAAGTCAGCACATAACTCTCCACCCAGGCTGTCTCGCCATCGTCCGAGAACTCGACGTGGACATTGCTGACATAGTGCGCCATCGGGTGGCTCAGCTTGGCAAGGCGCTCGACCGCGCCCAGCACGTATTCGTGCGCCGGGCCCTTGTAGGTGCTGCCATGCTCCTCGATCGCGTCGGCGTGATAGCAGGACAGGAGCAGGTCGGCGTCGGCCCGGTCCACACCCCGGGCATAGCGCGCGAGGACGTCCTGGATGTCCTGTTTGGCGATCAGGGTCTCAAGCGTGTTCGGCGGATAGCTCATGTCCAATCTCCGTTCAGGCTGCTGACTGGGCTGTGCGTACGGTCAGGCCGTCGGCCCAAGTTGCGTGCGTGCCGCTGGAAATCCGGTGGGGCAGGATGATCCGGCACACCGGACCGTCGGCAATGTTCTGCGCGTCGATCAGGACGCATTCCGAGCGGTTTTCGCCCATGTCCGTGATGAAGGAGACGATGTAGCCATCATCCTCCGACCTGGCGCCGACGCGCGGCGCGAAGGGCGCCTCGCTGCCGAACCGGCCTTCACCGAAATTGAGGGTCTCGCTCTTTCCGGTCTCGAAGTCGTGCTTCACGAGCCCCTCGAACAGGAACCAGCCCGGCTTGGTGAAGGTGGAGTAGAGATAGCGCGACTTCTCGCCGCCATACGTCTGGTTGAAACTGCCGAATTCAAGCAGCCGGTCGTCGAGATGACTTTCGCTGACGGCGCCGGTCTTCAGGTTGAAGCGCCAGCGGTGCAGTTTCGGCTTGAACGAGTTCTCGTCCAGATAGGCCATCAGCTGGCCGAGACGCGGATCGCCGCCGGGCGCATCGAGCGGTTTGGGCGCCGGGTCTTCCTGGAAATAGCCGTCGAGCACGATCTCGTCGCCCTCTTCCCAGGCATTCATCCAGTGCAGCACATAGGTCGGTGCGGCCTCGAACCAGCGGATGTCTTCCGGCTGGCCGTAGCGCGGCACGATCGCGAAGCGGGTCGGTATGTCACGGTGGAAGCGCGCGGCATGGCGCCCCTTGGCCAGGATGTCGGCATCCCAGAACAGCGGCAGATCCGCGATGATCGAATAGTTTTTTGTGAAGGCCATATCGTGCGGCAGGCGCGGGCCCGGCACGGGGATCGGGATGTAGTGCTTCAGCTTGTTGTCCGGCCCGACCACGCCGTAATGCATGTACGGCGCATGGGTGGAGTAGTTGAAGAAGAGCAGCTCGCCGGTGCTCTCATCCAGCTTGGGGTGTGCCGAGATACCGTCGAGCGGCACCCAGCCTTCCGTCCCGAACTGTTCCATCGTGTAGGGGTCGAGCCGATAACCCTCCCCGCATTGATAGAAGGTCGACAGGATCTTGCCGGCGTGCACGACGACATCGGTCGAGGATGAGTCCTTGATGCCGCCATGCGCGCCCCAGCCCGGCCGGGTCGACAGGCGCGGATCTTCGGCAATGCCGGCCCAGAGCGGCTTGCCTGCCTCGATCTCGGCCATCAGCCCCTTGGTACGCACGAAGCGGTTCTTGTAACTCGCCTTGCCGTCGCGGAAGGACATGGTGTGGATCATGCCATCGCCGTCGAACGGGTGATAAAGACCGATCGAACCGAAGGCCGGATTCTCGCTGTTCCGGACGTAGATCCCGTCGATATCCTTCGGAATCTCGCCGATCACTTCGAGATCGTCGGCATCATACTCGTCGAACACCGGCGTCCAGGCACCGGATGTATAGGGATGGTTCGGATCCGGATCGAGATGCGGAAAGGTCCCGAGATTCACAACAGACATCGGAAACTCCTGTGATCAGGCCGTTTCGCCGCTATCGCGGCGCGGCGGCATCGGAATGAAGGAACTGGTGCGGCGGATATAGGCCTCGTATTCGGGCCGCGACCGCTTGAGACGGCGCTCCAGGAGGGCGGCACCGCTCCACTGGACGAGCAGGAAGGTCAGCAGCATCGGGCCGACGACCGCGAACAGGCCCAGCGTCGTCTCTGCCGCGATCAGGAACAGGCCCCACCAGACACAGGCATCGCCGAAATAGTTGGGATGCCGCGTATAGCGCCACAGGCCCTGGTCCATCACCTTGCCGGCATTGTCCGGATTGCCCTTGAACCGCGCCATCTGCCAGTCGCCGACGGTCTCGAAGAAGATGCCGATGATCGCCAGCGCGGCGCCTGCCCAGGCCAGCCAGCTGACGCCAGCCGGCTGCGCCGGCACCTGGCCCAGCTGGACCGGCAGGGAGACCACCCACAGGAGGACGCCCTGCAGCAGGAAGACCTTCGTCAGACTGGTCATGTGCGGATTGCCCTTGGCCTTGCCGAGCAGTGCGACATAGCGCTTGTCCGGTCCTTCCTTGCGCCAGCGCCAGAGCAGGTAGCCGGCCAGGCGCAGCCCCCACACCGTCGTGATCGCCAGCAGCAGGAGCTTGCGGTGGGCGTCGCCGTCGGGAGTGAGGAAATGGGTCACAAAGGCCACGAGCACAAAGCCCGCCGCCCAGAAGGAGTCGATGAAGCTGACATCGCCAATGGCAACGCTGATCAGCCAGAGGGCCAGCATGGTACCGATCAGAACGGCGAAATTGACGCCGATCACAAACACAAATTCAGGCATGTCTTGCTCCGTTGGTCAGGCAGGTCGTCAGCGTGCGACTTCCACCACGCCCGCATCGGGCGTGTCGGCATAAAGACGCTCCACATCGGCGGCGCGATGACGCCGGGCCGCCTCCTGATTGATCGTTCCCTTGTCAGATACTTCGTGGCGTTCGGCGTTCGGCGGATCCGACAGCAGGGCAAACCGGCGAATGCGTTCGCTCGACCCGGAACACGCCGCATTGTGTGCGGCAAGGCGTGCTTCGATGGCGGCCAGGGCGCGCGGATCGCGCACCAGGTCGGCGGGCGGCATGTCCGGCAGTCCGGCTTCGGCTGCCAGCGCCCCGGCGTTCGGCCAGATCAGGGCGGACAGGTAGGACCGGTTTTCACCGCACAGCACGAGATCTGTGATCAGCGGAGCCCCGACACGCACCAGTTCGGCCCGCAGCTCGCCGCCGCTGACAAATGTGCCGGTGTCGAGCTTGAATTCCTCGGCCAGCCGGCCGGCAAAGGCGAGGCCCTGGTTGGGATCGGCCGGATCGTGAAAGCGGGCTGTGTCGCCGATCCTGTAGAAGCCCTCCTCGTCGCGGATCTGGCTTTCCAGATCCGGCCGGCCGAGATAGCCCGGCGTCACCATCGGCCCCTTCATCCGAAGCTCGAAACGGGTCTCGTCCAGCGGGACAAGCTTCACCTCAAGGCCCGGCATCGGCAGACCGATCCCGACCTTTTCCGAGTGGAAATAGATCGACATACAGCCCGATGTGGTCTCGGTGGCGCCGTAGCCGGTCGTCATGAAGACGCGATTTCCGGTCTCCGCCTCGGCGATCGCCTGCAGACGGTCATAGACCGGCTGCGGCAAGCCCGCCCCGCCATAGAGCATCAGGCGCAGCTTCTCGAAGAAGGTCTTGCGCAGCGCCGCATCCTTCTCGAGCGCCTCGGTGAGCATCGCATAGCCAGCGGGCACATTGGTGAAGTAGGTCAGCGGGACTTCGCGCAGATTTTCGATCGTCTCGTCGAACAGGCCGGGCAGCGGCTTGCCATTGTCGATATAGAAAGTGCCGCCGAAGATCGCGGCGGCCATCGAGGAAAACGCGCCGGAGACATGGCTCCAGGGCAGCCATTCCAGCAGCACGTCATCCCAGCCGGCAGCGCGGCCGAGCACCTGCCATCCCTGATAGAGATTGGAGGTGATCATGCGCTGGGTGTGGATCACGGCTTTGGGCTTTCCGGTCGAGCCGGACGTCAGCATGTAGGCCGCCGGCGCATCGGGGTCGAGCGCAGCGATCCGGTCTTCGATGTCGTCTCCGGCCGTTGCGGACAGCACGTCGGCCAGATCGGTTGCCGGTGCCCTGAAAGCGTCAGGGGCCCGGCTCAACACCACCGCATCGGCCGGCGCCGTCGCGTCGACTGCGGGGGCATAAGCCGCCGTTTCCGCGAAAACGAAGCCCGGATCGACCATGTCCATCACGTGGCGCAGGCGCTCGAACCCGCCGGCTGCGCCCAGCAGGGCGTAATTCGCACTGACCGGACACACCGGCACACCCGCCCCCATCGCGCCATAGCGCACGACGGCGTGGTCGATCGAATTGCCCGAAACGATCACCAGCGGCCGGGCGGGGTCCACGCCCTTGTCGATCAGGAAACGCGTCAACGCGTCTGCCCGCGCCTTTACCTCGGCAAAGCTCGCCGTCACCCAGGGCTCGCCCCGTGCCGGGCGGGCCGCCAGATGCACCTTGTCCGGCTGCAGCCGCGCCTGGCGCGCCAGACCCGCCGGGACGGAAGCATCCCTGACATCGAGCGGCTCGCGCGGCGTCATCACCATTACCCCGTCGGGGCGGCGGTCTATTTCAAGGTCAACCGGCGGGAATTCCACGGCGCGGTAGTCTGCGGGCATGACGACATCCAGGTATTATTATGCAATTCATGTCACGTTAGAGCGCTCTTCGCGGGACTGTCAATCGATGAACGGACCAACCCGAAGCCCCGCCCCGCGATATGACTTGCATTACGTTACCTGAAATGACTAGGCTGCGCTCGCAACTCACCGAAGGGCGGCGCAATGGCGCATATCGACACCGTTCATCGCATCATCGAAGCCTGGAAGCGCGGCGACATCGAAACCGTGCTGGACGCTGTCTGCGAGGATGTTGTCTACCACTATCATGTTGGCTCCCGCCCGCTGGAGGGCCGCGACGCCATCCGCCGCTTTCTCGAGAAATTCGGTGCCGGCCAGACGGAGATCGCCTGGTCGATCACCCGGCACAGCGAAACCGGCGACCTGCTGATGGTCGAGGGCGTCGATGATTATGTGAATGCCGAGGGCGTGCGCATCCGCACTCCCTATGCCGGCGTTTTCGAATTCCGCGACGGCCGCATCTGGCGCTGGCGGGACTATGTCGACAGCGCCGCGATTGCTGCGGCACGCGCAGGCGAGCCCGTGCCGGCCTGGGTCGAGCCCCTGCTGGCCGGTGAATCCGGTTCTGCTTGACGCACCGGGTTTCTCCCGCTCTTATGACTTGCACAATAAAACCTATGGGAGGAATTCATGCGTAATCTTGTCGTCGCTCTCGCGCTGAGCGTAGCCATGCCTGCCGGGGCCGCGCTTGCCGACACCGGCACGCAGCAGACCTCTGACAATCCGAAAGTCCAGGTCGTTCTGGACATGGTCGATGCCTGGAATACGCAGGACTGGGACCGCGTTGTCTCGATGTTTGCCGAGGACGGTTCGCTGCATTCGATGATGGTCGACCCGATCGTGGGCCATGAAGCCCTCGCAGCCCGCATCGGCCATATCGGCGCCGGCATCGAGGAGATCACGCTGAATGTCCGGAATATCGGCCAGGTCGGCGACGTCGTCTTCATCGAGCGGGTCGACGAGTTCGTCTACAACGGTCACGCGGGCGCCGTGCCGGTGGTCGGCGTCATCGAGATCAATGATGACGGCTCGATCCAGGAATGGCGGGAATATTATGACCGCGCCGAGCTTCTCGAAGCCATGGGCATTCACACCGACTTCGACGCAGAAGCCCGGTGAGTGACGCAACGGCCGGCGGCCCGGGCGGGGCCGCCGCCAGCGAGGACGGTTACCCCGCGCCGGCCGTGGCCTGGGCGATGGTGGCCGTTCTCTTCATCGCCTACATCTTCTCTTTCATCGACCGGATGATCATCGGTCTTCTGGTCGAGCCCCTCAAGGCCGACCTCAATCTGACAGACACGCAGGTCAGCCTGCTGCAGGGCTTCGCGTTTGCGATCTTCTACACGGTGATGGGCCTGCCGCTGGGCCGGCTGATCGACCGCTCGACACGCCTGCCCATCGTTGCTGCCGGTGTGGCGCTGTGGAGCGTGATGACCGCCTCCTGCGGTCTGGCCGTACACTACTGGCAGCTCTTCCTGGCGCGTATGGGTGTGGGGGTTGGTGAAGCCACCCTTTCGCCCGCCGCCTATTCCATCATCTCGGATTCCTTTCCGCAGAAACGCCTCGGCCTTGCCATGGGCGTCTACGGCCTGGGATCGGCCGTCGGCGCGGGTCTGGCCTTCCTGATCGGCGCCGTTGTGATCGAGATGGTCGCCAATGCGGGGTCGATTTCCCTGCCCCTGTTCGGCGAACTCAGCGCCTGGCAGGCAACCTTCATCATCGTCGGGATGCCCGGCCTGCTGATTGCGGGCCTGTTCATGATCCTGCCCGAGCCGCCCCGTCACGGCGTCGCCGCCGGGACTGTGCGCGAAGCGGTGCCGATGCGCGAGGTGATGAGCTTTATCCGCAAGCGCGCCGGCGCCGTTCTGGGCCTGTGCTTCGCGGTCGGCATGGTCAATTTCGCCGTGTTTGCCGCGGTTTCCTGGTTCCCGGTCTTCCTGATCCGCGTGCACGGCATGGACTTGGCGTCAGCCGGCCACCTCGCCGGCGGCGCGCTGATCATCGGCGGACTGATCGGCCTGGTGGGCGGCGGCTGGGCGACAGACCGTTTCGGCGGCGGGACGGCAACGGGGCGCCTTGCCTTCTGCGGCTTTGCGGGCCTTGCGGGAACCGTGTTTGCCGTGATCTTCCCGCTGGCCGGATCGCCCGCGCTGTCGGCCGTTGCCTTCGTGGTCTTCTTCTCGGCAGCAGCCGTGCCCATCGGCGCCGCCGCGAGCGCGCTTCAACAGCTCACACCCAACCGGATGCGGGCGACCCTGTCAGCCATCTACCTCTTCGTGGTGAACCTGATCGGGCTGGGCGCCGGACCGACCGCCACCGCGCTGGTGGGCGACACCTTCTTCCCGTTCGACGAGGGGGTGCGCTACGCCATCGCGATCGTGTCGCCGATCGGCTTTGCGATTGCCACCGGCCTCTTCTTCCTGTCGGCCGGCTATGCCCGGCGGCAGGTCGACGTGTGAGGCCTGTCCGGCCGGTCTGATTGTCGCAGACCGGCCGGCAGCCTTGCGATGACGGGCCATGGCGCTTAACAGGTATCACTGCGCAAGCGGAGCGCGGATTCGGGCTCCGCATCAGATCAACAGGAACCCATCGCGCCTCACGACATGTCCGACCGCAAATTCATTCGTACCTGCTCGATCTGGCGCGCCCTCGAAGTCGTCGGTGACACCTCGATCCTGCTGATCCTGGAAGCAAACTGGCTCGGTGCCCGCCGGTTCGAGGAGCTGCGCAACCGGACCGGCCTGCTCAAACCGCTCCTGTCCGACCGCCTGAAGCGTCTCATGGCGGCCGGCGTGCTGGAAAAGACCCCCTACAGCACCTCGCCCAAGCGGTTCGAATACCGGCTGACCGAGAAGGGCCGCGGTCTCTACTGGACCGCACTGATGATGCTGCGCTGGGAGCGCCGGTGGGGGCCCAGCGAGGGCAAGATCTCGATCACCCTGCGCCACGCAGGCTGCGGCCACGAGTTCGAGCCCGTACCCGCGTGCGGCGATTGCGGCGGCGAGATCCATGCGCGCGAGATGGCGTGGAGCGAAGGCCCGGGCCTGGGCTGGATGACACCGACCTATTCGCGCCGGCGCCGCCACCGCGACACGGTGACAAACCGCGAGGCCGACTCCATCCTGCTGGACCATGTCGCCCAGATCACCGGCGACCGCTGGGCAAGCCTGGTCCTGCGCTCGATCTTTACCGGCCTGCGCAAGTTCGACGAAATCTGCGAAGACACCGCGATCGCCACCAATATCCTGTCCGAGCGCCTCAACTGGCTCTGCCAGATCGGGATGCTGGAGATGCACCCCTATTCCACGCGGCCCAACCGCTATGAATACCGGCTGACGGAAAAGGCGATCGACTACTACCCGATCCTGCTGATGCTGCTGCAATGGGGCGACACCTATTACGTCTCTCCGGAGGGCCCGCCGCTGCTGCTGACGCACAAGCCCTGCGGCCATGAACTGACCCCGGTCGTCGTCTGCTCGCACTGCCGCGAGCCTGTGGCGCCGGAAGAGGTGACTTTCGAGATCGCCGAGGGCCCGGGCCGCGCCCCGGACGCCACCGGCAGCGCCTGACCAAAATCGGCCGCCGCGCCGAAACTGGCTTGCACTATAAAACCATCGTTTTATAGTTTGTTTATGCAAGCTTCAAATCCCTCCCGACGGCCGCTGGAAGGCCGGGTTGCAATCGTCACCGGCGCCGGCAAGGGGCTGGGGGCGGCATTCGCTCGCGAGCTCGCCCGCCAGGGCGCCCGCATCGTCGTCAACAACCGGCTCAAGCCGGGCCGCGCCGACGAAGCCGCAGCCGTCGCAGCGGAAATCCGCGATGCCGGCGGCGAGGCCGTTGCCGAACACTCCGACATCACCGATCCCCAGGCCGGCGAACGCCTCGCCAGGGCCGCGCTCGATGCGTTCGGACAGCTGGACATCATCGTCTGCAATGCGGGCATTACCGGACCAGCCGCCAGGTTTTCGCCCGAGGGTCCGGCGACGATCCGCACTGTGATGGACACCAACCTGTTCGCCACGGCTGATATCCTGGCGGCATGCCAGCCTGCACTGGAAGCCTCGTCAGCGGCCCGCGTGCTGATGATCTCGTCCTCGGCCGGGCTCTACGGCGTACGCGGCCGTGCTGCCTATGCAGCCTCCAAGGGCGCCATGAATGCCTTCGCGCTGACGCTTGCCGACGAGTGGCGCAAGCCGGGCATCCTTGTGAACGTGCTGTGCCCCTATGCGGCCACCCAGATGACGGCGGATGTCAGCCGGCCGGACGAGATCGACCCGCGGCTTCTGCCCGAGCATATCGCACCCGCAGCGGCCTGGCTGGTCTCGCCGGCCCTCACCCGCACGGGCGATATCTGGCTCGGCGGTGCCGGCTGGCTGCGCAAGGTCAGGATCGTCGAGACCGAAGGCGGGCCGATGCCACAGGCGCTCGACGCGTTCGACGCCTTTGCCGAGACCCAGTCCGGCCTGGAAACCGCACGCGGTTTCCCCGGTGCGGAACCGGCCTTCGCCGATCTCTACAGGACCATGGCGCGCCACAATTCGGAGACCGGCACATGACCCTTCGCGTGATCCAGTGGGCGACGGGCGCCATGGGACGGACCTGCCTGCAGGCGGTGATCGACAGCCCACAGACCGAACTCGTCGGACTTTATGTCTATGGCGAGCGCAAGGCCGGCCGCGATGCCGGCGACATTGCCCGGCGCGATCCGGTGGGCGTCGCGGCAACCCGCGATATCGAAGACATCCTGAAGCTGGATGCCGACGTCGTCATTCATGCCGCCCGGCTGGATCCACCTTTCGAGCGCCATGACGAAGACATCCAGCGCCTGCTGCGTTCCGGCAAGAATGTCGTGAGCATCAATGGCGGTACCAATCCCGACTATTGGCCCAAGGCCCGCCGGGACGCGTTCGAAGCGGCGGGCCGGGACGGCAATGCCACCTTCATGGGCGCCGGTCTCAATCCCGGCTTTGCCGCGGAAAAACTGGCCGTGCTGGCCACCGGCGTCTGCAGCGATGTCAAACGCGTCTCCATCCACGAGATTGTCGACTGCCGCGCCGTCAAGAGCCCGGAATACGTCTTCGACGTGATCGGGTTCGGCGCCGAGGTCGACACCGTCGACCCCAATTCACCGGACTGGGCACCCGCCGGCATGATGAACGCCCTGTTCGAGGAAGTGACCGCCTGCGTCGCGCAGCGGCTGGGCTGGACCGCCGACCGGGTCGTCAAGGCACACAGCCTGCGGCCGGCCCGCGAGGCACTCGAAATCGCCGCGGGGCGGATCGAACCTGGACGTGCGGCGCGCATTGACTGGCTTTGGCAGGCGGAGGCCGATGGCGCCGTGCGCGTCGAACTCGGTGTGTCCTGGACCATGGAACCGCCGGACCCGGCCGAGGCCGAGCCGGGCCTGTGGTCGATCCGGGTCGAGGGCACACCCAGTGTTGCATTGAGCTTCGGTCTGGAACCGCCGGACGGCTGGACCGAACGCACCACGCCGGAAATGCTCGGCGTTGCCGGTGCCGTCCTCAACACGCTTCGCCACGCGGTTGCCGCAGAACCCGGCGTTTCACAGGCACCACTCACCCTGGCCTGGCAGGCACCGGGCGCTGTCGGAGGAGGCCGTAAATGAGCCGCAAGACCGAGATTCTCCAGTCCATCATCGATGTCTGGTGTCGCGATCAGGATATCGACGCCGTGCTGGCCCATCTCAGTGACGACCTGGTCTGGCACTATTCCGCGATCTCACAGCCGCCGAAGCACGGTAAGACCGGAGCCCGGGAGTTCCTGGAAGCCTACAAGGCGAAGGTTCGCAATCCGCGCTGGCGCATCTTCAGGATCGCCGAGACCGAAGACGCCCTGTTCGTTGAAGGCGTCGATGAGTTCGACACGGCAGACGGTCATCACGCGGTCGTTCCCTATATGGGCATTCTCGAATTTGACGGCGATCTGATCACCGGCTGGCGCGACTATTTCGACCGCGGCTCGGCTGACCGCAGCGCCGCAGGCACACCCTTGCCCGATTTCACAGCCGCGCTGACCGCGCGACCGGCCGCGCTTGCGCCGGCCAGCCAGACGAGGAATCCGACATGACCGACACTCCCGCAAATGCCGACGCTGCGATGATGAGCGAGCTCCGCGCCCTCCTCGACAAACAGGCGATCTACGAGGTCCTTGTCAGCTATTGCCGCGGCGCTGATAGGGGCGATGCCGATCTGATTGCGGCCGCCTATCACGACGACGCCATCGAGGACCATGGCGGCACGTTCAAGGGCCCGGCTTCGGAGTATGTGGCCACGATGCGCAAGGTCCTGCCCAAAGCGCCGCGCATGACCCACGCCGTTACCAACATCATGATCGAGCTCGACGGCGATCGCGCCCTGACCGAGTGCTACATCATGACCTTCTCCCGCCGCGATACCGGCGTCGAGGACCCGTTCGACAGCCTCACCATGGCGCGCGTGATCGACCGCTTCGAGCGCCGCGACGGCCGCTGGGCAATCGCCCATCGCCGCCTCGCCTGGGAGTGGAACCACGAAATGCCGCTGCATGAGAGCTGGGGCCGCGGTGCGATCGCGCCGGACCCGGAAGCCCTCGTGCGCGGCGCCAAAAAACCCGACGACATTCTCTACAGCCAGGACTGGAGCTGACATGAAGATCGAAGGCTGCACGGCGATCGTAACCGGCGGCAACCGGGGCATCGGCCTCGGCTTTGTCGAAGAGCTGCTCGACCATGGCGCGGCACGCGTCTATGTCGGCGCGCGCAAGCTGGCCGATGCTGAAGACGTCGCAAAAACGGATCCGTCGCGGATTGTACCCGTCGAGCTGGACGTGACCCGGCCCGATCAGGTCGCGGCCGCCGCGCAAAAGGCGCGGGACGTCACGCTTGTGGTCAATAATGCCGGCGCGTTCGAGATGCAGCGCCTCTACGGCACTGACGACCCCGATGCGGCCCGTCGCGAGATGGAGGTCAATTATTTCGGCGTCCTGTCGATGAGCCGGGCCTTCGCGCCGGTTATCGCCGCGAACGGGGGCGGCGGCATCATCAACGTGCTCTCTGCCGGCGGTATCGTCGCCGTTCCGGACATGGGCGGCTACAGCCCGTCCAAGTTTGCGGCCCGCGCAGCGTCCGACTGTCTGCGCGCGGAACTGGCGCCGCTGGGCGTCGGCGTGACGGCCCTGATCGTCGGTTCGGTCGACACACGCATGGCCGCGCATGTGAAGGTGAAGAAGTCGCAGCCGCGCGATATCGGCAAGGCCGGTCTCTGGGCCATCGCGAACGGCGTCGCCGAGCACGACACCGATCCGCATTCCATCGCCGTGCGCGCGCATCTGGCCCGCGACCCCTACGGTCTCGCCAAGTCGATGGCCGACCGGATGGCACCGAAAACCTGAGCCGGACAAAAAATGAGCCGGCCCGTCATTGACGGCCGGCTCAGGCGGGAGTGCAGCCCCGGCGCCATGGCGCCGGGGCTTTTGCATGTCTAGAAGGTCGTCGAGAGCTCGATCCCGTAAGTGCGCGGCGCGCCCAGGCGGGACACTTCATCGCCGAAGAAGGCGATGATATTGGTGCGATAGATCTCGTCGGTGAGGTTCTTGCCCCACAGGGAGACCGTCCAGTCCTGATCCGGCGGGGTGAGGGTCACACGGCCGGAGAACACGCCGTAGGCCTCTTCGGTCTGGGCATTGTCCGGCGCCCAGAACATCTCGCCCTGGTAGTTGTAATTCGCCCGGATCGACAGGGCATCACGCCAGGAGCCCATATCGAGTGTCAGCTCTGCACCGACATTGAACTGGGTTTCCGGCGTCCGCTGAAGCTGATTGCCGGAAGCATCCAGACCGGTACTGTCGACGAAATCGAAGTACTCGGTCTCCAGGATCGTTGCGCCGGCCCAGAGCATCAGGCGGTCCGTCGCGGCGAACTGGAACTCTGCTTCGATACCCATGATCTCGGCGTCGGCCGCATTGTCCGTGATGTTGCAGAGGCAACCATCATCGGTCTGCGTCACCTGCAGGTCCTGATAGTCCATCATGAAGGCTGCGAGGTTCAGACGGGCCCGGCGGTCCAGGAAGTCCAGCTTGGCGCCAACCTCGATATTCTCGACCGTTTCCGGATCATAGCCGGCCTGCGCCGCTGCCGGGTTGGCCGGATCGTCCTCGAACCCGCCACCCTTATAGCCGCGCGACCACGTCAGATAGAACAGCGCATCGTCATTGGGCTCATACTCCAGCGTGACCTGCGGCGTGAGCTCTTCCCACTCCATGCCGTAGTCGGTCGTGAAGCTGCTGCCTTCCAGATACGTCGGATCGAGCGGCGATTGCGGCACCTGGTCGGTGGGGTTGAAGACGTCACCGCCCTCAACGGCAATACCGGTCACGGTGCCTGACTTCTCATCCCGCGTGAAACGCAGACCGCCGACGATCCGCAGCGATTCATTGATCTGGAAGCCCAGCTGGCCGAACACCGCCATGGACGTCGTTTCCGCAGCGTTGTCCCAATGGGACTCACCGGACAGCGTTGCGAGAACCGGGTAGGGAACTTCGCCCCAGAACCGGTCATATTTCTCGACATCATCGTGCTGGTAGTAGGCGCCAACAATCCAGTCGAAGCGGCTGTCGCTCAGATTGGAGACGAGGCGGAATTCCTGGGTGAACTGGCTGATCTGCTCACGCTCATTCACCGGGAAGCGGAATTGCAGCGGCGAGAAGATACCATAGCCACTGTTCGGGCCCATACCGGTCTGGTCGTAGAGGTTATAGGCCTGACCGCTGCGATAGCCGGTGATGCTGGTAAAGGTCGCATCATCGCCGATATCGCGATCCACATTCAGTGCAATACCCCAGGCTTCCCGGCGCAGGGCCTGCGGCGACTCTTCCGTGTCACCGGCATAGAGCGGGTGTTCGGGGAAGCTTTCGCGGATGTCCAGCGGCGCGCCGCGGGCCTGTCCGATCGCTTCGCGTGCAATACTCCAGGGGCCCTGGGTATTGGGGTCCGAACCGTCCAGCGCAACCGAGTGGAAGCCGTTCGACTCGTCATCCATGTAGTCGATGACCAGGCGCGCAGACAGATTGCCTTCGATCGGCTGGAACAGAAGCTGGGCCCGCGCCTGCAGCGACCGGATGTCGTCGAGCTCGCGATCGTGCAGCAGGTCGTGGTTGAAGCCGCCGCGGTCGCGGGACTGGAAGGAAATCCGCCCGGCGAGCACCTCGTTGATCGGGCCGGTAATGTGGCCCCGGACCAGCGTCTCGTCATAATTGCCAAGCGAGACGGACAGACCGCCGCTGGTCTCGAACTCGGGGCTGGCGGTGATGATGCTGATCGCGCCACCGACCACGTTGCGGCCCAGCAGCACGCCTTGCGGTCCGCGCACGACCTCAACCCGTTCGATATCGTACATGTCCGCATTGAACAGGCCCGACCGGCCGACATAGACGTCGTCCAGGAAGATGCCGACGGACTGGTCAGCCGAGGGCGAGTCGAGACGGGTATTGGTGATACCCCGGACATTGAATTCCTGGTCCAGCGGGGACAACGCCGTGAAGGACAGCGATGTGACGCTGCCGGCGAGGTCCTCGAAGCTCATGATCCGGTCCTTCTCGAGGTTCTCGCCGCTGATGGCGGCAACCGCGAGTGCGGAGTCCTGGACACTGGCCGCGCGGCGCTGTGCGGTGATTTCGATCACGTCCAGCTGCGGCCCCGATCCGGTCTCTTCCGGCTCGGCATTCTGGGCATAGACGCCGGCTGTCCCGGCCACGCCGAGAATTAGAGCCAACGCCGTCATTTGTTTGAACTTATTCACGGTATTCCTCCCCTTCGGTGCACCCGAAGCTGCCTTGCCAGCGCTATTGGTTTGAGGGTCACACCGGAAGGAACGCTACACGCAGCGAGCTAGGTTCGTCAATGCAAGTTAGTACGGATTCTTCGAACCGGGCGATAAATCGCGATATATAAGGGACTTGCCGCCATTATTCGGCTTTTTTGCACTTGCGCACTGAAACCAGAAGATCGGCTGTCTGACCGTGCACGCTGAACGTCCCGCGCCCCGGAACGGACTTGCGAATTCAAACCCCGGATGGCCCTGCACAGATGCTGCAACAGGCCACACAGTCTGGGCTTTATCGCGACCGCAAACTGACTTGCACAGACCACAAGCACCGTGCCCGCAGCTCTCCACTTGCTCCACGACCATAGCATCGATAAAGTGGGTTTTACTACGCAAGTTAATTCATTGTCAGATTGCCCGACCAGACCATCATCGCCTGACGGCCGGAGTGCCCAGAGCCGCAGAACACCGAAAGGGGACGCCATGACCTATCGATCGACCGCCCGGACCAGCGCCCCGCCCGTCTTCATTCTCGGCGGCGCCCAGAGCGATTTCGCGCGCAACTGGACGCGCGAGAACAAGGGCCTGTTCGACATGATCGCCGAGACCACGGATGCCGCGCTCGAGGATGCGCGGATCGATGCCGGCGATGTCGAAGTGCTCCATGTCGGCAATTTCGCGGCGGAACTCTTCTGCGGCCAGGGTCTGCTGGGCGGCATGGCCGTCCACGCCAATCCCGCCTTCGCCGGCCTGCCCACCAGCCGGCACGAAGCCGCCTGCGCTTCCGGCTCCATGGCGATCCTGGCGGCCATGGCGGATATCGAGGCCGGCCGCTATGGCCTGGCCGGTGTCATCGGCGTCGAGATGATGCGCAATGTGCCGGGCCAGACCGCAGCGGAAAATCTTGGCGCCGCGGCCTGGTCGGGACGCGAAGCCGTCGGCGCCCGTTATCTCTGGCCGGCCATGTTTTCCAACCTCGCCGCCGAGTACGACCGCCGCTACGGGCTGAATCCCGACCATCTGGCGGAAATCTCGAAGATCAACTTCGCCAATGGCCGCCGCAATCCGAACGCCCAGACGCGGAACTGGGAGTTCACCGAGCGCAGCTTTGCCCAGGACGATGAAGCCAATCCGGTGATCGAGGGCTGGATGCGCAAGAGCGATTGCGGTCAGGTCACCGACGGCGCGGCCGTGATCTTCCTCGCCTCAGAAGAGGTGGCGCGTGAGTATGCCGATGCCCGCGGCCTCGATCTGGAAGACATTCCGCGACTGAAAGGCTGGGGCCACACCACGGCGCCGCTTCTGCTTGAGTCAAAGCTGGCGGAGAGCGCCGGCACCGACGGCTATATCTTCCCCTGGGTGCGCAAGGCGATCACCGATGCCTACGCCCGGGCCGGCCTGTCGGGACCGGACGATCTGGATCTCGTGGAAACCCACGACTGTTTCTCAGTCACCGAATACATGGCGATCGAGCATTTCGGCCTGTCCGCTCCGGGCGAGGCGTGGAAACCGGTCGAGGATGGCATCATCGCACCCGGCGGCAAGCTTCCCTTCAATCCGTCGGGCGGCCTGATCGGTCTTGGCCATCCCGTCGGCGCGACCGGCGTGCGCATGGCCCTGGATGCGGCCCGCCAGACCTCGGGCCGGGCGGGAGACTGCCAGGTCGAGGGCGCCCGCACAGCGGCAACCTATAATGTCGGCGGATCGACGACCGCCAGTGTCAGTCTGGTGATCGGGGTCTGATCGGGCATGGAAGTCTATGTTTACGACGCGGTGCGGACACCGCGCGGCAAGTCGAAGGCCACCGGCGGCCTTGCCGAATTCACACCGCAGGAACTGGTCGGACAGCTGATCGGCGCGCTCAGGACCCGGACCGGCGAAGACACGATCGAGCGGGCGGCCGGGCTGACGCTCGGCTGTGTCGGCCAGATCGGCGCCCAGGGCGGACATATCGCGCTGGTCAGCCGGCTGCACGCCAATCTGCCGCCAGAGATGCGGGCGCTTTCGCTCAACAATTTCTGCGTTTCCGGCCTCACCGCCGTCGGCCTGTCTGCCAGCGACGCCCTCGCGCTTGGCGACGACCGGCTGCGCATTGCCGGCGGTGTCGAGATGATGTCGCGCGTGCCCTTCATGGGCGACCACGCCTTCTATTATGACGATCCGGAAACCGCCGCCCGTCTGCGCTATGTGCCGGTGGTCCTGTCCGCCGATCTGATGGCCACGATGAACGGCTATGACAAGGCGGCCCTCGACGCCGTGACGCTGCGCTCGCACCAGCGCGCGGCCGCCGCCAGGTCCCGTGGCAGACCGGACGGCATTGTCCCCATCACCCGAGCCGACGGATCCATTGCGCTTGAGCACGATGAAGGCATACGGCCGGACACCACGGCGGAGGGCCTCGCCGCGATGGAACCGGCCTTCGCCGGACTGGGCGCGAAAGGGTTTGACGCGATCATGCTCGCCGCGCGGCCGGAGCTCGACGCCATCCAGCACGTCCACTCCGTGGCCAATTGCCCGCCGACCTGCGACGGCGCCGGGCTGGTTCTGGTCGGGTCAAGGCCAGCCGGCGAGGCCGCCGGCCTGACACCGCGCGCGCGAATTCGCGGTTTTGCCGAAGCCACCGCCGATCCCGTGCTGCAACTCACCGCCGGCTTCGCTGCGATGGACAGTGTTCTCGCGCAGACCGGGCTGGCGATCGGCGATTTCGACCGGATCGAATTTATGGAAGCCTTCGCCGCCACGCCGGTCCGCTTCGAGCGCGAATACGCACCCGATCCTGACAAGGTCAATCCCGATGGCGGACACCTGGCGATGGGGCACCCGATGGGGGCCTCAGGTGCCATCCTGCTGGGCACGCTTGTTGACGGTATGGAGCGCCAAGGGGGCAGTCTTGGATTGGTTGTGGTGCACGGCGGTTCGGGCGTCGGCAGCGCGATGGTGGTCGAACGCGTCTAGCGTTCGGCCCGGACTTTTGGTCAGCCATCATCTCGCAGCGTGAGAATCTCGACCATCGCCCCGGGCTGTTCTGCCGGTGCTCCGGATGATCTCCGGATCAGGCAATCTGCCTGCACCAGCGCTGACAGGGCGGAGGAGTCCTGGTTCGCCAGCGGCGCAACCCGGCCGTCCTGGTCGCGCCCGGCCCGCAGATAGCTTTCCCGCCAGTCGTTCGCGTCCAGCGCCACGGCGAGCGAAGCCTGAGCGAAGACGGCGCTCGCGGCACCGCCGCCCAGTCGCGCCAGGGCGGGACGAAGAAAAAGGCGCGCCATCACCAGGGCCGAAACCGGATTGCCCGGCAAGCCGAGCACGGGATGCTCTGCGATTGTGCCGAACCAGGTCGGCTTGCCCGGCCGGACCGCAATCCGCTCGAACGCGAACCGGCCGCCATCGGCCTGGAAGACCGCGCGCAGATGATCATGCCCGCCGACCGACGCCCCGCCGACCGTCACCGTCAGGTCGGAGTCGCGCCCGCGTCGAAGCGCCTCACGGACCGCTTCGGGCCGGTCGTGGGCGATGCCCAGATAGACCGGTTCCCCACCCCAGATACGGACCAGTTCCACGAGCCCGGGCGCGACCGAGTTGACGATCTGCGAAGGCCCGGCGGGTTCGCCGGGTTCGACCAGCTCGTCACCCGTCGCCAGGATCGCCACGCGGGGTCGCGGGTGAATATGAAGCGTCGCGACACGCGCCGCGGCCGCCAGCGCGACAGCTTCCGGCGACAGGCGCCGCCCGGCCTCAAGCAGACGGTCTCCGCGGGTAAAGTCCGTACCGGCCGGCCGGATGTTTGCCATCAGGCGCGCCGTATCGTCGAGCCGGACGGTATCGCCCGCACGCGAGGCCTTTTCCTGCATCACCACCTGTTCGGCACCGTCCGGCACCGGCGCTCCGGTGGAAATCCGCACGGCCTCGCCCGGGCCGACTGGCCGGTCAAAGGCGTGCCCGGCCGCCGCCTCGCCAACCAGGCGCAGCGCTTCTGATCCTGCGGCAAGATCGGCCGAGCGGACGGCGTAGCCGTCCATGGCTGACGCGGCGAAAGGCGGCTGTGTCCACTGCGCGATCAGCGGCTCGGCCAGAACGGCGCCCCCGCAGTCCGCGAGCGGCCGCTCGACCGGCGCCAGCGGCGACAGCGCAGCAAGCATCGCATCCAGGGCTGCATCGACGGTCGGCATGGCGGGGTCCGACATCTCAGCGCTCCGTCAGCCGGGGGATGAGCTCGACCAGATTGCAGGGCCGGTGCGTCCGGTCGAATTCGATCCGCAACACTTTCTCCCAGGCGTCCCGGCAGCCGCCGCTTGAGCCCGGCACGGCAAACAGATAAGTGCCGCCGGCGATGCCGGCCGTTGCCCGCGACTGGATGGTCGACACGCCAACCGAGGCATAGCTGACCTGGTGAAAGACGGCGGCAAACCCGTCCATCTCCTTGTCATAGACGGCGCGAAAGGCTTCCGGCGTGACGTCGCGCCCGGTCAGACCGGTTCCGCCCGTGGCGATTACGGCATGAATGTCGGGATTGGCGATCCAGGCGCCCAGCTGTTTGCGGATCGCCGTCACATCGTCCGGCACGATGGCATGATCCACGACGCGGTGACCATCGGCCGAAATAGCCGCGCGCAACCAGGGGCCCGTCTTGTCCGTTGCTGCATCGCGCGTGTCGGACACTGTCATGACGGCAAAACCGACCAGATCCGGAATCGCACCCATTCAAACGCTCCCTTGTTCCATCACGGTCGAAGTGGGCCTGTTCTGCCACCGGCACAAGTGGCCGGGCAAACCCGGGCGCCGCAGCAGGCGCAAATGACTCTCACAAGGTCGCGAGCGGCCATGACAGTGGAACAATCTATGGCTCCGCCTGATAAAATCGATTTGATTTATAAGACCGCGCCCGTCATGCTTGAAGCAGTATTGATGAGTAATTCGGCATCCACGCGTTCAAGACATGATCGGAGACATCATGGACGGCAATGATACAAAGTCACTTGGCAAGTGCCCGGTGATGCATGGGGGGATGACATCTAGCGGTGCATCGGTGATGGATTGGTGGCCCAATGCGCTGAACCTCGACATCCTTCACCAGCACGACACGAAGACGAACCCTATGGGCGAGGACTTCGACTATCGCGAGGCGCTGAAGACGCTCGACGTCGAGGCCCTCAAGAAAGACATGCACGCGCTGATGACGGAGAGCCAGGACTGGTGGCCGGCCGACTACGGTCACTATGGCGGCCTGATGATCCGTCTGGCGTGGCACTCCGCCGGATCCTACCGTCTGGCCGACGGCCGGGGCGGCGGCGGGTGCGGCAATATCCGTTTTGCCCCGCTCAACTCCTGGCCGGACAACGGCAATCTGGACAAGGCGCGCCGCCTGCTGTGGCCGATCAAGAAGAAATACGGCAACAAGGTCTCCTGGGCCGACCTGATCATCCTGGCCGGCACGATCGCCTACGAATCCATGGGGCTTAAGACCTTCGGCTTCAGCTTCGGCCGCAAGGACATCTGGCATCCGGAAACCGACACCTACTGGGGTGCGGAGAAGGAATGGCTGGCACCGTCCGACGGCCGCTATGGCGACGTCTCCAAGCCGGATACAATGGAAAACCCGCTTGCCGCCGTGCAGATGGGCCTGATCTACGTGAACCCGGAGGGCGTCAACGGCCAGCCCGATCCGCTGAAGACCGCCGCCCAGGTGCGCGAGACCTTCGCCCGCATGGCGATGGATGACGAGGAAACCGCGGCTCTGACGGCCGGCGGCCACACCGTCGGCAAGGCACACGGCAATGGCGATGCCGGCGCGCTCGGCGCGGAGCCGGAAGCCGGCGATGTGGAGAACCAGGGCTTCGGCTGGCTCAACCCGAACATGGACGGCAAGGCGGCCAACGCGGTGACCTCGGGCATCGAAGGCGCGTGGACGACCAACCCGACCAAATTCGACATGGGCTATTTCGAGCTGCTGTTCGGTTATGACTGGGAGCTGACGAAGAGCCCGGCCGGCGCCAACCAGTGGCAACCTGTCGGCATCAAGGAAGAGCACATGCCGGTGGACGCGACCGATCCGTCCGTCCGCCGCATGCCGATGATGACCGACGCCGACATGGCCATGAAGATGGATCCGGCCTATCGCTCCATCTGCGAGAAGTTCATGGCCGATCCGGCCTACTTCAAGGACACGTTCGCGCGCGCCTGGTTCAAGCTGACCCACCGCGACATGGGCCCGAAGGTCCGCTACTTCGGTCCGGACGTGCCGGCCGAGGATCTGATCTGGCAGGATCCGATCCCCACCGGCTCGACCTCCTACGATGTTGACGCCGTCAAGGCGAAGATCGCCGCGAGCGGTCTGACCACCGCCGAGATGGTCGCCACCGCCTGGGACAGCGCCCGCACCTATCGCGGATCGGACATGCGCGGCGGCGCCAACGGCGCCCGCATCCGCCTGGCACCGCAGAAGGACTGGGCCGGCAATGAGCCGGAGCGTCTCGCCAAGGTGCTGGCCGTTCTCGAGCCCATCGCGGCGGAGTCCGGTGCCAGCGTGGCCGATGTGATCGTGCTCGCCGGCAATGTGGGCGTCGAGCAGGCCGCCAGGGCTGCCGGCCACGACGTGACCGTGCCCTTCGCGCCGGGCCGTGGCGACGCCACCGACGAGATGACCGACGCGGACAGTTTCGAGCCGCTCGAGCCACTCGCCGACGGCTTCCGCAACTGGCTCAAGCAGGACTATGTGGTCAGCGCCGAGGAAATGATGCTCGACCGCACCCAGCTCCTGGGCCTGACGGCTCACGAGATGACCGTGCTCGTCGGCGGCATGCGCGCCCTCGGCGCCAATCATGGCGGCTCGAGCCACGGCGTGTTCACCGATCGCGCAGGCACGCTCACGACCGACTTCTTCGTGAACCTGACCGACATGGGCAATACCTGGAACCCGGTCGGTGGCGGTATCTACGAGATCCGCGACCGCAAGACCGGCAAGACGAAGTGGACCGCGTCCCGCGTTGACCTGGTGTTCGGCTCCAACTCCATCCTGCGGGCCTATGCCGAGGTCTACGCCCAGGACGACGCAAAAGAGAAGTTCGTGAAGGACTTCGTGGCGGCCTGGACCAAGGTGATGAACGCCGACCGGTTCGACCTGCACTGACACCGGCGGGACACCATCCCCGAAACGACAAAGGAGCGGACCCGGCAGGGCCCGCTCCTTTTTTATCGGTTTTGACAGTCTAGCGGCCGAGGCTGAGCGGGACGCGGAAATTGATCCGCGCCGAGTTGGCCTCGAAGTCTCCGTCACCGATACCGGCCAGGCTGACTTCCAGACCGAGCATCGCGCCATTGGCGAAGACCGCACCGGCGCCGAAGCGGCCGTCGGCGCGCAGATCGCTCTCGCCGCCGGTGAGCAGGCCCGCCTCGCCGAGCAGCTCGGCGGGATGGTAGTCCCAGACCGCCCGCATCCGCGTGCTCAGCTCGAAATGACCGCCATTGGCCCGCGGATGGCGCCAGATCACTTCCGGGCCCGCCGCAAACCGGCCCAGCGTGATGCTCTGGCCGGGAATGGCGATGCCGAGACTGTCGGTATAGGCATCCTGGCTTTCCTCGAAATGGGTCAGCGTCGCCTGCGGGCGCAGGGTCCACGGCCCGCCATCGCTGTACTCGCCGGTCAGATTGGCACGCAGCATCCAGCGATCGGTGTCGAAATCATCCTCGTAGAGGCCGAGCGGATTGACCGTGTTCGCGCTGGTGCCGTAGAGCGCCATGCCGTCGAAAGTGATGCCGTCGGCAAAGCGCCAGACCAGATAGGGGCCTGCCATCCAGCCCTCGCCGCTGACCACGGCGCCGGCGACAGCGCCGGCCTCCACAAACACCTCGCGGGCTTCTTCGTCCATCCAGTCATACTGCAGCATCGCGCCGATCAGCATGTCGTCGGAGATGGCCCAGTCGGCACCCAGCTGGAACACGCCGAAATCGCTTTCGGCCCGCTCGCCGGCACGATCGTCGGACACGCCCGACATTTCCGCCGACATCCAGACATCCAGCCGGTCATCCGGTTCGCGTTCCCAGACGCGCACGCCGGGTGCATCCGGCTCGTCGGCCTTGGCGGAATTGCGCATGCCGGACAGCGAGGCCGACATGGAGAGGTTATAGCGCCCGCCATCGACATTCGCCGCAAACTCACCCGGCCGGACAATATCGCGCGCGCCGAGGCGGCGTGACAGATCCGGCGCGGCCTCGATGATGCGGTCGGCGCGGCGCAGCATGAAGTTGCGGATCGCGCGCTGTGTGGCCAGACGCACCGCGTCCTCGTCGCGCGCATTCTCGAAGGTGCAGACGATCGCTTCGCCGATGTCCAGGTCGACCTGGATACGACCGCTCGCCGTATCGATCTGCGAGCCCTGGTCAGTATCGCCCGAGCAGGAGATGGCATCGATGCGCCAGCCCTGCGGCACGCTTTGCAGAACGTCAAATGTGCCGCCGGTCAGCTCCATCACACTCGTCTGGGCGCGGCCGCCGGAGGTGGCCAGCACCTGCCCGTCGATCGCCGGCAGGTCGGACGCAAATGCAAAGCTCGCATCGCCCGAGGGACCACCCGGTGTCGTCGACACCAGCTGCAGCGTACCCTTCGTGCTTGCCAGGCTCAGAGAGACCGGGATTTCCACCAGCACGGCCTCACCCGTTGCGGTCGGCGCGGCGCGGGAGACCGTGCTTGAGGCGGTCACAATGCGATAGATCGTGACCTGGCCGGTATAGTCACCCGGTGCGAGATTGCGCGCCTCTTCGGTGACACTCACCGTGAAGACGATTTCCGACAGGCCCTCGATCGTGCCGGTTTGCGGCGTGACCGACAGCCAGGCGACATTCGCCTCAGCGCGAAAGTCGACCGGCAGCTCGCCCGGATTGCTCACCGTCGCCGTACCGGCAACACCCACCGGGTCATTGTCGTCGACATCGATATCGATCTCGACATCGACCTGCGGCGTCACCGCCTCGGTCGTCAGGCTGGCGGCGAGCGATCCGTTTCCGGCAGCGTCAGCCGCGGCATCGGCGCCAATCGACACACTGATCTCGCCGAAGGTCTCGGGCGTGATCTCCACCGTGTATTCCAATGCGGAGACCTGCGTCAGCGTCTCAGCCGTCGCATTGTCCAGGACCAGATCGTCGAGCGCAAAGCCGGTGACGGCTTCAGAGAAGCCGATCGTCACCATGAACGGTCCGGTCACCTCATCCTCGCTGCCTGTGAGGGTGACGTCCGGCGCCGTATTATCCAGTGTCACAGACGACTGGTCGGTCCCCGCCGGCGCCGTGTCGGCCAGCGCATTGCCGGCACTGTCGGCGATGTCCTGGCCGGCGGCAAAACCGAGCACGATCTCGCCGTCCAGGTCAGCGAGCGAGCCGCCTGAAGCCGTGATCTCAAACACCGTATCGTCGCCAGAGGAGACCGAGAATGCGGCGCCGGACGCTCCGGTCAGGATGAAGTCGGACGCATCGACCCTGTCGACAGATTCACTGAAGGTCACCCGCCAGGCCGGCGTGTCGGTATTTGTCACCAGCGCGTTGAGGGCTTCGACAGAGACGACCTCGGGAGCAAGGCCATCAGTCTCCAGCGTGAGGACGTCGGAGGCAGTGTTGGCATTGCCCGCACTGTCCGTGGCGACCCCACCCGGAACCGACAGGCTGAAGGACCCGCTGTCCGGCGGTGTGATGCTGACGGTGTACACAGAGGCCGAGACGCTCTGGAAATCACCGGCCGTGGCATTGCTCACCGTCAACCCGCAAAGAGAGAAACCGCTCACCGGCTCACTGAACGTCACCGTCAGGGTGAAAGGCGCCGTCGCCGAACCGGTGATGCCCGCATCAAGCGTCACACTTGGCCCGTCACTGTCCAGCAGATAAGTCTCGTCGGCCCCTGCCGGGTTCAGACCCGTCAGCGCATTGCCGGCCAGATCGTCGATCGACACGCCGGCGACCAGGCCAAGCCCGACCGTCCCGGACAGCCCCGCCAGATCGCCGCCGGACACCGTCACGCTGTAGACTGCGCCCGAACCGGTCACGCCTGTGACGGAAGCGGTGCTGCCATTCACCGCAAAGTCGGCCGCATCGACACCTGTCACGTTTTCGCTGAACGTCACAGTCCAGGTCAGCGTATCTGCATTGGTGGTCGCATTCGCGGGCGTCTGCCGCTCAATAGACGCCACCACGGGTGCCGCCGCATCGGTATCGTCGGTCTGGATCGTGCCGGTTCCGGTCGCATCGCCGATCGTCGCGTTGGACGGATTGGAGAGGGTCAGGATCACCGTCTCGTCCGGCTCGACTACCGTCTCGTTGAGCACGGTCACCGTTACGGTCCGGCTGGTCTGACCGGGTGTGAAGGTCAGGGTGCCGGTCGCCGCCGTGTAGTCAGCGCCGGCTGTGGCCGTACCGTTGGAAGTCGCATAGTCCACCGTCACCGTTTGCGCCGAAGCGGGAGCCAGAGTCACCGTGAAGACGAGATTGGCCGTACCGGCATCGCCCTCGGCCACCGAGGGGTCGTCAACGCTCAGGCCCGGCTGGGTCACCGTGAGCGTGGCGCCCGCCGTGCCGCTATTGCCGAGCGAGGAGGTCAGATCGCCGGTCGTGTTAACCAGCGCCCCGGCCGCCGTCGCCGTCACATCGACATCGACCGTACAGCTCGCACCGGCAGCAATGGTGCCACCGGTATAGCTGACGACGCCCGCTGCTGCGACGGCCGTCAGGGTGCCGCCGGTACAGGTCGTGGACGCGTTGGGTGTGGCCGCGACCTCCATGCCGGCCGGCAGATTGTCTGTGAAGTCGAGCGCGGTCGCGGGAACCGCCAGCGCGCTGTTGTCGATCGTGAAGGTCAGGGTCGACACATCGCCGGTCTGGATCGACGCCGGCGCGAAGGCCTTGGAAAAGGCCGGCAGATTGGTGTCCTTGGTGGCAGCGTCGGTCTGCGCGCCGCTGACATTTCCCGCCGGATCGGTCAGCGTCACCGACAGGGTGAGCGTCCCGTCATTCAGGCCCGACACATCGATCGGGCCGATCTGGTCCGTCGCACCGCCCAGTGTCCCGCTGCCGGTGACATTCGTACCGCCACCGCTCGAGGAGATCGTATAGCCATAATCGGCCGATGCTTCACCGCCCGCAAAGGTGAAGGATACAGCGTTCTCGCTCGCCCCGGTTACCGGGTCCTGGTCGAAAGAAACCGAGAAACCCGCAGGCGCCGTATTGTCGACAGTATAGCTTTCATTGGCGCCGGTCGGTGTTGTGTTGGTCAGTGGATTGGTCAGCAGGTCCTCGATGTCCTGAGCGCCGGCAAAGCCGAGCCCGACCGTGCCATCGAAACTCGCCAAATTCCCGCCAGACAGCGTGACATCATATTCCGACGCCGAATTCGGAGTGACATCGGTCGCGGCCGCGCTGGATGCCGTCGCGACAAAATCCGATGTATCGACCCCCTGCACTGCCTGATCGAAGGTTACGCGGAAGACGAGCGAGTCGGAACGGGTCACGGCCACGGACGGCATCTGCCGCACAATAGATGTCACCCGCGGTTCAGTATTCTCGACCGAGTAAGTCTCGTCAGTCGCGGGCTCGCCCGCCGGCACGAGATTTCCGGCTGCATCGGTAATATCGTGACCGCCGTCGAGGTCGAGCCCGACCGTACCTGTGAGGCCTGCCAGGTTGCCGCCGGAAACCGTCAGCGTATAGGCCGCGCCAGATCCACCGATCACACCCGTCGCGGTCGTACCTGTGACGGTGAAGTCGTCGGCTGTAACGTTCTGCACCGCACCGTCAAACGTGATGTCGAACACAAGGCTGTCGGCATTCGTATTCTGCCCGGACGGGCTGTTGCGCGTGAAAGCGGTCAGAGCGGGGGCTGTATTGTCCAGCGTGTAGCTTTCGTTGGCGCCGGTCGGCGTGGTGTTTACGAGATCGTTGCCAGCCAGGTCCGCGATATCCTGGGCGCCGTCGAAGACCAGGCTGACCGTGCCTTCGAAACTCTCCAGATTACCACCGGAGATCGTGACGTCGTATTCGGTCGCGGAGTTTGGAGTGACATCGGTTGCCGTCGCGGTCGATGCAGAGACCGCGAAATCGCCCGCTCCGACATTGGCCACGGCTTCGTCGAACGTTACCCGGAAAATAAGGCTGTCGAGATTAGTGTCGGCAGAGGGCGGGATACGCCGCACCACAGACGTCACGCGCGGCGCGGTATTGTCGACCGAATAGGTTTCATCGATAGCCGGTTCCGCGGCCGCAACGAGATTGCCGCTTGCATCGCCAATATTATGCGTGCCGACAAGGTCGAGCCCGACCGTACCTGTGAGGCCTGCCAGGTTGCCGCCGGACACCGTCAGCGTATAGGCCGCTCCGGACCCGCCGATCACACCCGTCGCGGTCGTACCTGTGATGGTGAAGTCGTCGGCCGTAACGTTCTGCACCGCATCGTCGAAGGTGATATCGAACACGAGGATGTCGGCATTCGTGTTCTGCCCGGTCGGCGTGGCGCGTGCGAAAGCGGAGAGTACCGGTGCGGTATTATCCAGCACATAAGTCTCGTCGGTTGCCGGCTCGCCCGCCGGCACGAGATTTCCGGCCGCATCGGTAATATCGTGACCACCGGCAAGGTCGAGCCCGACCGTACCTGTGAGGCCTGCCAGGTTGCCGCCGGATACGGTGAGCGTATAAGCCGCACCGGAGCCACCGATCACACCGGTCGCCGTCGTCCCCGTGATGGTGAAGTCGTCCGCGGTGACATTCTGCACCGCACCGTCAAACGTGATGTCGAACACCAGGATGTCGGCATTCGTGTTCTGCCCGGACGGGCTGTTGCGCTCGAAAGCGGTCAGCGCGGGGGCTGTATTGTCCAGCGTGTAGCTTTCATTGGCGCCGGTCGGTGTCGTGTTGGACAGGTTGTTGCCGGCCAGGTCAGCAATGTCCTGCACGCCGTCGAAGACCAGGCTGACTGCGCCCTCATGGTCAGCGAGCCCTGCCGCGGACAGCGTGACATCATACTGCGAGGCCGACACGGGATCGACGGCGCTGGCCTGGGTGCTGGTGACGGAGTCCTCGAAATCGGTCACGTCCACATTCTGGACGTCCTCGTCGAACGTCACCCGGAAGACCAGGCTGTCGAGATGCGTTGAGCTCGAAGGCGGGTCTCGCCGCACGACAGACGTCACGCGCGGCGCGGTGGTGTCTGGCGAGGACGGCGCGCTGAAACTGAAACTGTCGAAGGCCACGCCCTGCAGAAACACCAATTCAGTGGTACCTTCGATCACAACCGAGGCGACCTCGGAGAAGCCGGCCTCCGTCAATGTCAGCGTACCTGGGGCACCAACGCCAGAGAAGTTTTGCGTCGCAACCGGGGCGCCACCTGAATCATAGCCACGGACTTCAAAGTCGAGCACCCGACCAGTGGTATTGATATAAAAGGAATTGAAGGCAAAATTGTCGCCGGAATAGGTGATCTCGAGCTCTCTCGCGGAGCCGTAAGGATAGATTGCGTTCGTTCCTGACTCCCCAGCGTTTCCATCACCGCCAAGGAAGCCGCTGCTAGAGGCAAAGCTGAAGCCAGAGGCATCAACGAGAGGGTTGGTGATACCCGCCCCCCCATCGTTGAATGTACGATCCTCGAAAGTGACCGTTACATCACTGCCCAGGTCCGCCAGCGTCGCCCTATACCCGGAGACAGCGAACCGGCGATGGATAGCACTGTCCTCCATATCGCCCCTGCGCCATTCCAGATCCCAGTCGCCCCCCATCCCGGCGGCTCCGGTGATATCGGACGAGGCGGCCAGATCGGAATCAAGCGCGTCGGCCAGCGAACCGGCGAAAGCGCGCCCCTCCTCGCCCTCTGCGACACGACAGGCGTAGAGACGGACATCGGCACCATCTGCCAGCGCAGCACGGATACGGCTCAGATAGACACTTCCCGAATCCAGCGCGGCCCCGTCGATCCGCCCCCCGGCGAATTGCAGCGCGCCCGGCGCGCCGTGGGAAATCAGGTGGACGCTGCGGACGCCATTCCGGCCGTCCATATGCTCGGCGATCTGTTCAAGGGGTGCCCGCGCGGCATCCAGGCGAACATACTCCGCATCACCCGAGGCCTGCTCGAACAGTTCTGCGCCTGACACGCCCGGATCAAGGAATACCACCTCGTCCTGCGCCTGGACCGGTGCCAGGCAGGCCGCGGCCAGGGTGAAAAAGCCGGCCGCACAGTTGCGCGCACTCCTGATCGAACAGAACAATGACCTGAACATCTTTCCCCCGGGGGCATGATCCCCGCACGAATTCGGACACAATTTATAGTCATTTAACGACACGATACACCATGAAGTCATACAGGCGCACCGGGGGAGGCTCAACGGAAATCTCTGACATGCAACCAAACCGAAGATTACACGTTTTGCGCGAAAATTCAGAAATACGATCCAGAGAAGCCGAAAAAACGTCATAATCCCGCATTTTTCCGGAATTTATCTATCTTCAGCGATTATTTCAGAATAATACACTTGTAAGTTATATGCTTCCTGTCAGACTCACCGCGGCTTGCAGGGGAGAACGATATGGAAGCCTATATGAGCATGATTACGCCGTACGGTTGTAATTTTTTTATACGAAGCTGGGGGCAGTGCGCGGGCGGCCTCATCGCGATCAGCCAGAACGATGCCCTGTTCTCGCTGCTCGGCACCAATTTCGGCGGCGACGGCCGGACGACATTCGGCCTGCCGGATCTGCGTGGCCGCGCGCCAATCAGCTGGGGCCAGGGGCCCGGCCTGAGCTTTCACAATCTTGGCGCCAAGGGCGGGACCGAGCAGGTTACCCTCACCCAGTCCCAGATGCCGATGCACAACCACTCGCTCCAGATCACCGGAGCAACCCAGCCCACCACCACCAGCCTGCCCGTCTCGACCGACCCGGGCGGCACGACCAGCCCCGACGGGAATTATCTGGGCGCGACGTCGCTGGCGAACCTTGTCTATACCGACACCCTGTCCAGTCCGCCGGGCGAAATGGGGCCGATCCCGCTGCCGTCGCAGCAGGTCAGCGTAACCGGCAGCACGTTGAACACGGGCGGCAGCCAGCCCGTCTACACGGAGTCGCCCTATCAGGCCGTGAACTACCAGATCTGCATGTACGGCATCTATCCGTCGCGCAACTAGGAGCCCTGTCATGAAGAAAACAGAAGAACTGACCGCGCAGGACTTCCAGTCCCTCGTCGGCGCCAGCTTCCAGCTGGCTCACAAACCGGTCTCGCTCAAAAGCGTCGATGTGCGCGAAGCGCCGACGCCGGAGCACAGGGCCCCGGCCAGCATCACCTTTGTGGCCGACGAGGAGATCGATGTGGACCACGGCACCCACCTGCTCTCTCACCCCGAACTGGGGGATCACCTGCTGCACATTCACCGCGTGGATGGCGGCGAAAAGCCGACCTACGAACTCATCATCGGCTGATCGTCCGGATTGCCGCGGCGCCGCACTGCTCAAGGGAGACGGGCATGGAAGCCTATATCAGCATGATCTCAGCCTTCGGCTGCAATTTTGTAATCAGGAACTGGGGCGCCTGCTCCGGCGGCCTTCTGGCGATCAACCAGAACACGACCCTGTATTCGCTCATCCAGAATTTCTACGGTGGCGACGGCCGCACCTCGTTCGCGCTGCCGGACCTGCGCAGCCGGGTACCGATCAGCTATGGGCATGGCCCGGGCCTGAGCAACAAGGCCCTCGGCCAGATCGGCGGCCGTGAAACCACCACGCTGACGGTTATCGACCTGCCGTCACATCATCACTCGATATCGGTCACCGGAACGACACAGCAAGCGGCGACGGCCATGCCGGTGTCAACGGACGCTGCAGGCACAACGTCCCCGGACGGCAATTATCTGGGTGCGACGTCGCTGGCGAACCTTGTCTATACCGGCACCCTGTCCAGTCCGGCTGGGGCAATGGGGCCAATCCCCATCCCGGCGCAGCAATTGGCGGTAACCGGGATGACCGGCGCGTCCGGCGGCAGCCAGCCCGTGCACACACAGTCGCCCTACCAGGCGGTGAATTTCCAGATGTGCATGTTCGGCATCTACCCGTCCCGCGCTTGAACCCTGCCAGGAGCCCATCATGAAATCGCTTGAAGACCTCAAACCCGAAGACTTCGAAACGCTGGTCGGCAAGGCGTTCGAGCTGGACGGTCACACCGTCACGCTGAAGAAGGTCGAGACTCGCGAAGCGCCGGGCAAGAAGTTCCGTGCGCCGATGAGCCTGGTTTTCTCCGGGCCGGAGGATACCGGCGTGATTGCCGGAACCCACACACTCTCGCATCCTGACATCGGCGAACATGCCCTGCTCGTCCACCGGGTCACCGATCCGGACGAACCGACCTACGAGATCGTCCTGGGTTGACCGGCTTCGGCCGTCCCGGTCTCAGCCCCGGGGCGGCCTGACCGCCCGCCGTCACACCCGAACTGCCCCGACATTTCCGGTAAGACCATGTATCAGCCGTCCCAGACCTCAAGTGCCGCAGTCAATCCGCTCGACCTCAACCTGCGTCCGGCCCAGGCGAAGGACGAGGCTTTCCTGCGCGCCGTGCATGACGCCGGGCGCGCCTGGGAATTCGAGCCGCTCAAGGCGGCCGGCAAGGATGATTTGCTGGCAAAGATCTACAAGCAGCAATACGCCGCCCAGCACGACGTCTATTTCAACGCCTTCACCCTGGCCAAATATGCGGTCGTCGAATGGTGCGGCCAGCCGATCGGCCGGCTGTATGCCGATTTCCGGGATCACGAGATCCGCATTCTCGACCTCAATATCCTGCCCGCCTATCGCGGCCGCCGCATCGGCGAGATCATCGTGCGCAGCCTGTGCGCCCAGGCGGCTACCGAGCACAAGCCGGTGACGCTGCAGGTCCATCCGCTCAACAGGGCCCGGACCTTCTACCAGCGCCTCGGCTTTATGGTTGCCGGTCAGCCCGCACCACACTCACCGGGCGCCGGCGCCTTTGTCGAGATGGCCTGGCGCGATCCAACCCCCGCCGCTGTCCAGACCTGAGCCTGAGCCTGCGACATTCCGGCCGTGCGCCCGTATGCCGCGGGGGCTCGCCGCCTGACTTCGACTACCCCTGAAAGCCGGATAAAGACCGGACCGAGGGGGCTCCATGCATTCCACCACCACATCCGCACCGGCATCCTGGCGCCGTCCCGCCCGCCTGTTCGAGGGCGCGCCCTTCCCGCTGCCTGCCGCACCGCCCTGGCAATCGCCGCAGCTTGCCAGGCTTGCCCTGGCACCGCTCGGCGCCGCGCTGACCCTCAGCCTGCGCCGGGTGTTGCGCCGCCATCCCGACCTCCACGACCGGCTCGACGCGGCCCGCAACACGGTGATCCGGATTGCGCCCGCCGAATACCCCGTCGCCTTCGAGATCGCGCTGAGCGATACCGGCGGCACGGTCACAGCGCTGCCGAAAGCCGCACCCGGGCCCGTCAATGTGCGGGTGGAAGCGCCGCTGGACTGCCTTCTCACCATATTCCAGGGCGAGGATGACGGGGATGCGGCCTTCTTCTCGTCGGAACTGGTGATCGAGGGCGAGATGGCGCCACTCGTGGCGCTGCGCAATGCAATCGAGGCCGCCGGTCTGGACTGGCGCGACCTTCTGCCCCTGCCGCTTCCGCCCGGCCTCGACGCGCTGATCCGGAGGCTGGCCTGATGCTGGAACTCGTCTGCCCGGCCGGCACACCGGCCAGCCTGCGTGCGGCGGTGGAGAGCGGGGCCGACGCCGTCTATTGCGGCCTTCGCGACGCCACCAATGCCCGCAATTTTCCCGGCCTGAACTTCTCGCCCGACGAGCTGGCGGCCTCGGTCGAGTTCGCCCACGCCCGCGGCGCGAAAGTCCTGCTCGCCGTGAACACGTTCGCTACGGCCGGCGACACAACGCCCTGGACCGGGGCCGTCGACACGGCGGCCGCCTGCGGCGTGGATGCGATTGTCGTCGCGGACCTGGCGGTGCTCGATCATGCGGCAAACCGGCATCCGCAATTGCGCCTGCACCTCTCCGTCCAGGCCGCCGCCGGAACGCCGGAAGCCATCGCTTTCTACGCCGAGCGCTTCGGTGTGAAACGGGTCGTCCTGCCGCGCATCCTGTCCATTCCCGAGATTGCCGCCCTGTCAAAGGAAATCCCCGTCGAGATCGAGGCCTTCGCCTTTGGCGGGCTGTGCGTGATGACCGAGGGCCGGTGCGACCTGTCCTCCTATGTCACCGGCCGCTCGCCCAACCTGTCCGGCGTCTGCTCGCCGTCTGAATGCGTCAGCTATTCCGGCGAGAACGGCCAGCGCTCGGCGAAGCTGTCCGGCCTCACCATCGACCGCAGCGCCGCCGGCCAGCCGGTCGGCTACCCGACAATCTGCAAGGGGCGTTTCGTCGACAGGGGTGAAGCCAGCCACATCTTCGAGGACCCGGTGAGCCTCAACACGATCGACGTCCTGCCCGACCTCATCCGCGCCGGCGTCAGTGCCCTCAAGATCGAGGGGCGCCAGCGCGGCAAGGCCTATGTCCAGCAGGTCACGCGCGAATTCCGCACGGCCATCGATGCCGTACTCGCCGGTCAGGGCACCGGCACCGCAGACACACTGGCCGCTCTCACCGAGGGGCATCGCAGCACGACGGGGGCATACCGCAAGACATGGCGCTGACATCCACATCCATCGGCCTCACCCTGGGCCCGCTCTATTTCAACTGGCCCGCCGGCCGCCTGGCCGACTTCTATGCCCGTATCGCCGACGAGGCGCCGGTCGAGCGCGTCCATCTCGGCGAGATCGTCTGCGGCAAGCGCTCACCGCTGACCATCGACGCGATCGTGGCGGCGGCCGAACGCCTGGAGCGCGGCGGCAAGACCGTCGTCTGGTCCGGCCTCATCTCGCCGGTCAACAAGCGCGAGCGCCGGATGGCACGGGATCTGATGCAGGGCGACCCCCTCGTCGAGATCAATGATTTCGGCGCCCTGAAGGACCGGCAGGACCGGCCCTTCGTCGCAGGCCCCTTTCTCAACATCTACAATGAAGCCGCCCTCGCCCTCCTGGCGTCGATGGGCTGCGAGCGCTGGTGCCCGCGGGTCGAGCTTTCGCTCGACGCGATCTCCAGGATCGCCGCCGGCAATCCAGGCGTGGAGATCGAGCTCTTCGCCTTCGGCCGCCTGCCGCTGGCCCATTCCGGCCGCTGCTATCACGCCCGCCAGAACGGGCTGACCAAGGACAGCTGCCAGTATGTCTGCGAGAAGGACCCCGACGGCGCCGGGGTCGAGACGCTCGATGGCATCCCCTTCCTCGCCTATAACGGCGTGCAGACCCTGTCCCACGCCCTGCATGTGTCGCCCTTTGCCTCCGCCGCCTTGCGGCAGAGCGGCGTGAGCGCGTTGCGCCTGTCACCGCACACGGGCGACATGGTCGCCATCGCGCAGGCCTGGCGCGGCTTTCTGGACGGCCGGAGCGATCTGGACGCCCTGCTCGCCGCCATCCGCGGTGAAATGCCGGGCTTCGACCTGGTCAGCGGCTATCTGGCCGGCAAGCCGGGGCGGGAATGGGCCGCCCCGTAGCGCAGGACGCCCGGGACCGGCTTTATCACCCCTCGCTCTCGCACCAGGCCAGCGCCAGGGCGGACAGGGCGATATAGAGGACCACCAGGCCGAAGCCCGGCGTGTCCTGTTCGGCAAAATCGGCAACGACCGGCAGGGCGAAGCCGAGGCCGGCCAGCCAGGCCAGCAGGATCAGCGTCGAGACGATCGCCCGGCCGTGACGCACCAGCCGCAGCCGGATCGACAATATCGCGGCCCGCCGCCGGGCCCGGTCAGTCAGACGGCTCATCTCCGTCCTCCTCGTCTTGCGGGGCGAGCCGTACCGCCAGCCGCTCCTTTGCGCGTTTGACCCGTGATTTCAGCGTCCCCAGCGGCACCTTCAGTGCCCGCGACGCCTCGACATGCGTCAGCCCGCCGATCTCGCACAGGATGGCGACATCGCGTTCTTCCGGCGCGAGCGCATCCAGCGCGGAGCGCACATCGATCGGCCAGTCCGGATCGCCGGTCAGCTGGGGCCGCACCTCGCCGCGCAACCGGTCGAGAATGCGCCGGTGCGAGCGCTGCCGCCGGGCCAGCATCAGCAGCTCGCGATAGCCGATGGCGAACAGCCAGGTGCGGAAGGCCGACCGGCCGTCATAGCGGCTGATATGGATGAAGGCCTTGATCAGGGCCGACTGGGCGAGGTCCTCGGCATCCTGCCGGTGACGGATCGAGGCGGTGAGAAAATCGGTCAGGGCCGCCTGGTGCCGGCGCACCAGCTCCTCGAACGCATCCGCATCCCCCGCTGCCTGGCACAGCGGGATCAGCTTGCTGTCGCTGAGCTGACGGAGCGGCCGGCGGGTCATCGGCCGCTAGTGCTCGTCCCGGCCGGTCAGCAGGAAGTGAAAGGCCAGATGTACCAGTCCCAGCGTGAAGGGCAGGCCGGCAATCGCCAGCACGAAGAGCTGGGCCCGCAGGCTCTCCATCAGGGCAGCCAGCACAAGACCGGGCAGGACCAGCGCCAGCAGGATCAGCCCGCGCCGCAGGTCGCGGAAGCGCCGCCGCGTTCCGCCGGCGATCTGCGCCAGCGCGGCCTGGTCGACCGTCTCGCAGCGCTCGACCAGCAGCCGGATCGTGGCGAGATCCGCCTTGCGTTTGCGGTAGGCGAAGAATTGCGCGCTGATCGGAATGGCCGCGAGGAATGCCACCACCAGGATCGGGATGAGTTTGGCGACGATATCGTCTTCCACGGCGACCTCCAGCCTGCCTGTTTGCCCTTAGATGCTGGCACATGCTGCCACGGATGACGGGCAGGCGATCTTTTTTCAGCGTCATCCGGATCGGGCGATGCCCGCATCCAAGGGGTCAGACCGGCTGCGCTTTTCGCAGCCTGAGAACGCCAAGGAGCCCTTGCCCATGACGCCATCCCGCCTCGCCGCCGCGACCCTCGCGCTGTGCCTGTCCACGGCAGCACACGCCCAGGACGCCCTGCAGATCACCCATGTCACCGTGATCGATCCCGCCAGCCGCACGGTCCGGCCGGACATGACGGTGACCCTGTCCGGCGGCCTGATCGCCGCGGTCGAGCCCGCCGCCCTGGCGACAGCTCCCGAGGACGTCCGCACCATCGACGGCCGGGGCCGTTTTCTCATCCCCGGCCTGATGGACATGCATGTGCACACGAATGTCGCGCCGGTGACCGAGACCAGCCTCGCCCTCTTCCTCGCCCATGGCATCACCTCGGTGCGCGACATGGCAGGCGATTGCTGGGAGCCGCAGACCCCGCCCTTCCTGTGCCGGGACGATCTGGTGAACTACAATGCCCGCATCGACGCCGGAGCGCTGGCCGGGCCGGACCTGGTGCGCCTGTCGAGCGCTTTCGTGCAGAGCGACCGCACCGGCCATCTGCCGCCGGACGCCGATCCGATGTTCATGCCGCAAACGGAAGAGCAGGGCCGGGCCCTCGCCGATTATCTCGATGCGCGCGGCGTCGATCTGGTGAAGATGTATCATGCCATCTTCCCGGCCGCCTATGAGGGGCTGATGGATCGGGCCGGCGAGCTCGGCCTGGAAGTCTCCGGCCATATCCCGCTCGTGCTTTCCGCCGCCGAGGCCTCGGCCGCCGGCCAGCGCACGCTGGAGCACGCCAAGGACATCGTCACCGATTGCAGCGGGTTTGGCGCCGAATACCACGCCCGCATCCGCGCCGTGATCGGCGGCGACGAGACGGCACAATGGCCGGACGATGCGGAACGGCTCGCCCGCACGGTGGCCAGTTTCGACGAGAGCACCTGCCGCGCCCTGATGCGCGAACTGGCCGCCAATGGCACCTATTACGTCCCGACCCACGGCACGCGCGAGATGGATGTGCGGGCGGGCGATCCGGCCTATCGCGCGCATCCGGACCTGGCCTACATCCCGGGCTTCCAGCGCCAGCACTGGAATGCCGATCTCGACCGCACGGCCGCCGAACCCGCCGAGATCCGTGATCACTATGCCCGCTTCTACGCCCTGGGACTGCAGGTCACCGCGCTGGCCCATGAAGAAGGCGTGGCGGTGATGGTGGGCACCGACGCCAATGACACGATGATCATTCCCGGCATCAGCGCCCATGAGGAACTGGCCCGCCTGGTCGAGGCCGGACTGGGGCCGATGGAGGCGCTGCGCGCCGCGACCTCGACGCCGGCCGCATACCTCGGCCGCGACGGCACGCTGGGCACCGTCCAGCCCGGGGCCGAAGCCGACCTTCTCCTGCTGGACGCGAATCCGCTGGACGACATCGCCGGCACCCGCGCCATCGCGGCCGTGATCGCCGATGGCCGGTTGCACGACCGGACCGGGCTCGATGCGTTGCTCGATAATGTCCGCCAGCGCGCGGCCGAAGGTACCCTGCCCGGCCAGTAGCAAACCACGGGCTGCCGGGGCGGGTTGCCAGATGCGCTACGAACGTAGCATTATCGCTAGAATCGTAACGACCGGAGTTTCCTCATGTTCTGTCGCGCCATCACGGCGGCACTGACCGCCGGCCTGGCCAGCCTGGCGGTGAGTGCAGCCGGCACCGCCCAGCCTCCCGAAAGCCTGTCGGAATCGGTGACGCGCCATGTGCGGATCGACGCTCCGCGTCTGGCCCTCACCGGTCTGCAGCTGATCGACGGGTCGGGCGCTCCGGCGCGGCAGGACCAGACCATCCTGATCGAGAATGGCCGCATCCGGGCCGTGGGTGACAGCGGCGACGTGACGGTCCCCGAAGGGTTCGAGGTGGTGTCGCTCGACGGCCGGACGGCAATGCCGGGCATTGTCGGTCTGCACAATCACCTCCACCACCCCGGCGTTCCCGTCAGCCATTTTGCCGCGCCGTATCTTTATCTTGCCGGCGGTGTGACGACCCTGTTCTCCGCCGGCAGCGCCGCCCCGATGGCCGAACTGAATATGGCGGAAGCGGTTGCGCGCGGGCTCGGCCCGGGTCCGGACATGCGGATCGCCGCGCCCTATGTGACAGGCCCCGAGGGCAATTGGGTGATGCCGCGCCCGGCCTCGCCGCAAGCCGCCCGCGACTTCGTCGACTACTGGACCTCCGCCGGGGTCGCCGGGTTCAAGCTCTACCGCCACGTCACGCCGCCAATCGCAGCCGCGATCATCGACCAGGCGCACACCCACGGCCTCACCGTCACCGGGCATCTGTGCTCGCTGACTTTCGGTGAGGCGGCGGAGATGGGGATCGACCGGATCGAACACGGTCTGATTTCCATGTCCGACCTGGTCGAGGACAAACCCGAGGGCGAATGCGTCTCCACCCTGTCGTCGCTGACCGAGGCCGACATTGACGGTCCGGCGGTCGGTGCGGTGATCGACACGCTCATCGCCCATGACGTGACCCTGACCTCGACCCTGGCCATCATCGAATCCCATTTCGCTCATCGCCCCCAGGGCGAGCCGCGTGCGCTGGACATGCTGTCGCCCATCGAGCGCGCCGCCTATGACGCCCGCCAGACCGCCCTCGCCGAACGCCGCGACACGACCCGTTTCACGCCCGCGCTTTTCAACAGCATCCTCGCATTCGAGCGCCGCTTTGCCGAAGCCGGCGGCCGGCTTGTCGCCGGTCCGGACAATGGCCGCCATATCGTCGCCGGCTATGGCGATCAGCGGAATTTGGAACTCCTTGTGGAAGCCGGCTTCTCCGTCCCCGAAACCGTGCAGATCATGACCCATAACGGCGCTGTCGAACTCGGCCTGGGCGAGGACCGGGGTCTGCTACAGGCCGGCTACCGGGCGGACATCCTGATCCTGAACGGCGACCTTGCCGCCGACCCGGCCGCGATCCGCTCACTCGAATACGTGTTCCGCGACGGTCTGGCCTATGATCCCGCCAGCCTGGCCGAAACCGTGCGCGGCGAAGTCGGCCTGCGCTGATCCCGAACCCTTCATCCAGCCAACCGGACCGGACATCATGTTTCTGCGTTACCTTCTGCCCCTGACCCTCCTTGCCGCCCCGGCCGCTTCCGCACCGGGGGAGGCCCAGACCACGCACGCTACGCCGCGCGGCACGATCGCGATCACTTTCGACGACGCACCGCGTGGCGACGGGGCCTTCTTCTCCGGTTCCGAACGGACCCGGGAGCTGATCGAGGCGCTGGACCGAGCCGATGTCGACGGGGCGATGATCTTCGTGACCGGCCGCAATGCCGAAGCCCGTGCGGACGGGCTGGACCGGCTGCAGGCCTATGCCGCGGCCGGACACAGCCTGGCCAACCACTCCTATTCCCACACCTGGCTGTGGCAGAGCGAGCCCGACGACTATCTGGCCGATCTCGACCGCACCACCCGCCTGCTGGAAACCCTGCCGGGCCACACCCCCTATTTCCGTTTTCCCTTCCTTGATGAAGGCCGCACCGTCGAGGGCCGCGACGCCCTGCGGCAGGGTCTCGCCGAACGCGGCCTGCGCAACGGCTATGTCACCGTCGACAATTATGACTGGTACATGGATGCGCTGGTCCAGCGCGCTGTCGCGGCCGGACGCGAGGTCGACATGGACGCGCTGCGTCAGGCCTATATCGACATCCTGCTCGAAGGTGTCGATTTCTACGATGCGCTGGCCCGCGAGACGCTGGACCGCTCGCCCGCCCATGTCCTGCTGCTGCACGAAAACGATCTCGCCGCGCTCTTCATCGACGATCTCGCGGCGGCCCTGCGCGAGGCGGGCTGGCAGATCGTGCCGGCGGAAACCGCCTATGCCGATTCGATCGCGGACATGATGCCCGACACGCTGTTCAACGGTCAGGGCCGCGTCGCCGCCCTCGCCCATGCCGCCGGCCTGAAACCCGCGCGCGAAATGGTCCCGCCCTTCGAGGACGAAGCCTGGCTGGAAGCCGAATTCGCCCGCCGCGGCGTCTTCTCCAGCGCGGACTGAGGCGCCATGGACTAGTCCCGATAAGGCTCGTGGCTGGTCAGGCGCATTGTGTAGGCGGCATCGCCCAGCCCGTTCATGTGCCGGTCCGAAGACAGCTCGCCCGTCACCCAGACCGGATCCCACAAGCGCTCGACCCGCAGCGGTTCGTCCAGCGTGACATAGACGATCTGGTTGGGCGGCGGCGGCGGGGTGTGAATGCAGGCGCCGAAATAGGGCACCAGCAGAAACTCGTCGATTTCGCCGCCGGGCTGATAATCCAGCGGCAGGATGAAGCCGGGCATGCGCACCGTCTGGCCGATGAGCGCCTGCTCGACATTGAACGTGCCGATCTGCTGCATCTGGCCGCCGAAGTGATTGATCTCCATCGTCGCATAGGCCGAGTTGTAGAGCTGTTCGATCCGCTCCAGCTCGCCCTCCGGCAGGAGATCGTCCCAGTTGATCGTGATGACGCCATTCCCGTCCGGCGGCGGAAAGTCCGGACCGGGCGGCGGCGGCGTTGCCCGCAGCGGCGCTTCATCGTCTGACGAGGCCGCCGCTTGCGTATCGGGCCCGGCAGGTTCCTCGGCCTCGACGGCCTGCGCTTCCGGCTGTGAGGGTTCTGGTTGCGCGGCTTCTTCAACCCGTGAACTGCCCGCCGCCGCGGCTTCGGTGCCTGGGGAAGACTCAGCACCGCTGGGACTGGCGCCGCAGGCGGCGAGCAGAAGCACGGGAAGCAGGTAGATGCGGATCGAAGACATGATGGACCTCACAAACGGATGGACAGGCCGTCGGCCAGCGCATTGCGCTGTGCCCGCCAGGCCGGCCAGGCGCCCAGCAGCGCGCCGGACAGGGTGACGGCCCCAAGGACAAGGATTTCGGTCACGCCTGGCCCGCCGGCCAGGTCGAGCCCGTAGCGTGTGGCAACACCACGGGCGATGATGGCAAAGCCGATCTGGGCCAGAAGGATGCCGATCACCGCACCGGCCGCCGCCAGCGAAGCGGCTTCCAGGATCAGCAGGGCGAAGATGTCGCGCGGCCGCGCACCGGTCGCCCGCAACACCGCCATCTCGCGGCGGCGCTCGTTCAGCCCGGCCGACAGGGCGGTGAGGATGCCGGTCATGCCGACCACGACAACCAGCAGCGAGATCGCCTTGAACGCCGTCTCGCCGGCCCCGATCACCTGCCAGAGCTGCGACAGCGCCACCCCCGGCATGATCGCGCTCAGCGCCTCGCCCTGATAGGTGTTGATCTGCCTCTGCAGGCCCAGCACGCGGATCGGCGAGCTCACCCCGACCAGGATGGCCGTGATGCTGTCGGGCTCGAGCGTATCGGGGTCAGACGTTTCGTGCACAGCGCCCCCGGACGGCGGCGCGCCGCTCTCCCAGCCGACATGGATCGCCTCGATACTCTCCAGCGAGACATGGACAGACCGGTCCACGGGCGTACCCGTCGGCGCGAGAATGCCGACAATCTCGAAATCATGGCCGGCATGCTCGGCAAAGCTGATATCGCCGATCCCGTGCGACAGCCGGATAAATCCGCCCAGGCCATAATCGAGCTGGCGGGCCACTTCCGCGCCCAGAACGACTTCGTGGGTCGTGTCGAAGGCACGGCCTTCGGCCAGCGCCAGCGGCTGGCTGCGGCCATAGCGATAGTGCTCGAAATAGGCCTGTGTCGTGCCCACGACCCGGTAGCCGCGATGACTGTCGCCCAGCGAGATCGGCACAGTCCAATCGACATCCGGCGCCGAGGCAATCAGCTGATAGGTGTCCCAGCCGATATTCGCGGTCGGATCGCCCAGGCGGAAGACCGAATAGAGCAGGAGATTGATCGCCCCGCCCCGCGCACCGACGATGAGGTCCGTGTCCGAAATGGTGGAATCGAAGCTCGCCCGCACACCGGTGCGGATCTTCTCCACGCCCAGGAACAGCATCACCGCGAGCACGATGGACAGGATCGTCAGCGCCACCGAGACACCGCGATTGGCCAGGCTCTTCCAGGCCAGGGTGAGAAGCGACGCACTCATGCCGCCTGCCTCGCGCGATTGATGTCGGCGAGTTCGATCTGCCGGTCGAACCGCTCCGCCAGGGTGCGGTCATGACTGACGAACAGCAGCGCCGCGCCGGACTTGCGGCACTCCGTGGTCAGAAGGGAGAGGAAGGCGTCACGGGCATCCTGGTCGAGCGCCGAAGTCGGCTCGTCCGCAATCACCAGGCCCGGCCGGCCGATCAGCGCCCGGGCGGCCGCCACACGCTGCTGCTGGCCGACACTCAACGCCGTGACGCGACGGGTCAGGCTGCCGGCATCCAGCCCCAGCGCGTCGAGCAGGCGGCGCGCCTCGGTGTGCGGATCGGTCCCGTCCTGCTTCAATCGCGCAGCCCGCTCCGCCGAGAAGCGCAGCGGCAAGAGGACATTCTCCAGCGGGCTGAGATAGGGCACGAGATTGAACAGCTGGAAGACGATCCCCAGCTGCGCCGCGCGCAGCGCATCGCGCCGGGCGGGACGGTCCGGGTCCATGCGGGTTCCCAGGACGCAAATCTCGCCCTCGCGGCAAGGCGTGATCCCGGCGATCAGGCCGAGCAGCGTGCTCTTGCCGCTGCCCGACGCCCCGGCGAGGAAAACCGCTTCTCCGGCCGCCATCTCGAACCGGTCGATCTCCAGCACCGACGGCCCGCCCGGCCAGGCAAAAACCAGGTCGCAGATGCGAACAGCCGGTATCGTCATGGCGCCAGGCGATGGTCCGGAGCTGCCGGCGTCAGGTCGAAACCGGCCTGCCGGTCCGGCGACACCAGGACCGCCTCGATCGTCTCGAACCGTTCGAACACTTCGAAGACACCCGTACCGATCCGGCGCAGACGCTGCGGTTGCGCGCAGTCGAAACGATAGGTCACCCGGATATCGTGATACCCGGTATCGGCAATCTCGCCGCCCAGATAGGCACAGCCGGCATCGCGATCGAGTCGCAGAACCACGCCTTCGGCGAGCAGGCTGGACCGGGCCTCGCTGACAGCACGCACCTCATCCGCATCGCGCGGCTCGCGCTCGAAACCGAAGAGATTATAGCCCGGCGTCTCGAACTCGGCCTCGACCCGTCCGCCGGCCTCGATGGCGACGCCCAGATGGCCGACACCGTGGACATGCGCTTCGTGTTCCTCGTGTCCGTCATGATCCGCGTGATCATGGTGCGCATCGTGATCTTCATGTGCCGTCTGTGTGGCACCTGTGTCACCCGTATGTAGCCCGAATGAGGCCATTATGACGCCGGCAAGCACCAGAATATTCGGTCCCACTGCACATCTCCCTGCGAATTCGCGACGAGCGCCGTTGATCGCCCGAAGATACGTTATTATGTAACATATCGCGTGCTCAAGGGGGCCGCTCATGTCTTTTTTGTCACCCGGGAGGGAAATGCATGCGCCGCAGCCAGGACGCCGTCGGGATCGCCCTCTCAGGACTGTGTCTCGTGCACTGTCTGGCCCTGCCCTTTGTGATTTCTCTGGGACCGGCGCTGGTCTGGATGGAGGATGAGCGTATCCACCTCGCCCTGGCAGGCCTGGCGCTTCTGGTCAGCCTCAATGCCATGCGCAGCTGGCCGGGCGGTATGCGCGGCATCGCCCTGCGCGGCCTTGCGATCACGGGTCTGGCGCTGCTCTTCTTCGGCGCGCTGGCCGGGGTTTCCGAACTGACCGAACGCGTCGTCACGGTGATTGGCGCCAGCGGCCTGGCCCTGTCACACGGTGCCGCCTGGCTCACCTCAGCCGGCCGACCCGCACACCGGCACTAACCCTCTGTCACTGCGTACCGAAACGCACCCGCTCGATCCGCTGGAAGGGCTGCCAGGTTTCACCGCCATCCCTGCTGGCATCGACATGAAGCGTGTTCCGGTCCTGGCTTTCGATCGAGAATGTGAGCCGGAAATAGGTACGCGACCCGTCCGCGCCGAGATAAGGCGTATCGGCCCGCAGGTCGTCGACCACCAGATCGCCCTCCTCGGTCATCACCCCCTCATAGACATCCATATTGCCCCAGGTATCGTCGAGCGCCACGAGCCTGAAGACATCGCGGTTCTGGTCATACTGGATGGTGGTCTCCAGCCGCCAGGGCTGCGCCGGCCGCTCCGGCGCATCGATCCGCTGAGCCAGCCCGTCCAGCAGATAGCGCGTGGTCTCGCGATAAGCCGTTTCAGCTGCGTGCCAGCTGCCATCGGGTTGAGGCATGTATTCCGTCACAACCCAGTCCCCGGCGAGCGGCGCCAGACGCGCCATCTCGGCTCGCGCCTCAGCGCCCCAGCTCCGGCGTGTGGCTTCGTCCTGGGCGAGTGCGGCGGCGGGCAGACCAAGCCCCGCTACAAGCGTGACCGTCGCGAAGGTGAAAGATCTCAACATGATATTCCCTTGCTTCTAGCGCCCGAAAGGGGGGCGAAAGGTGTGAAATCTCAGCGGCCGCGACGCCGCGCCTCCTCGGCCATGACGGCATCCATCGCCGGATCACGGCCGGCGATATAGGCCGGCCAGTCGAGCGGCGCCGGGATGTCGACATCGAGATCTTCGATCAGGATCGGGAAGATGTGCTGGCTGCCCCAGGCGCAGCGGAAAAGCCCCGTGCAGCCACTCTGGAGATCGTAGAAGCCGGTCGAATAGCGCGCCCGGAAGCCGCTGTTCGGCAGTTCATACCCCCAGCCCTCGGCCCAGAACTGCAACCGGTCACCGATTGCCTCGCCAACCAGCAGGACACGCTCCGGCGCAACTTCCCTGGCCGAGGCCAGATTGACGATTGCGGCGGAAAACGTATTGCCGCTGGTCAGCAGGTACACCCGGCCATCCGGACCGACGAGGTCCGGCAGGGCCGCCATCATCTCGTGCGTGATGGTCAGGTCTCCGCCGCCGCTGAACCGCTGATCAACGACCACCGCGCGCGCCGGTTGCTCGGTCAGCGTCTGCACGACGCGGCTGGAGAAGGCCGCCAAGCTCTCTTCGCCGCCATCGTCGAGATTGGTGCGCAAGGCGATGTAGACGATCCCTGTATTTTCGATCCGCTCCATCCAGTAGCCGCGCCCCGGCTGCTGGAGATAGAGCGGGGACGCATCAGGCTCGGCCGCGACCCATCCGTCGGAGACATGGACCCAGGGCTGGGGAAGATCACCGGGAAAGGCCCGTTCGGCGTCCGGTGCGGCAGGTTCGGCACCCAGCAACACCTGTACGGCCTCACCATCGGCCAGTGTCAGGTCCAGCCGGACCGGCATGTCCGCCTCGCCGGCGTCGACCGCTGCCAGGAAATCCGGAGCGTCGAGCAGCGCCGGAGCCTGGGTGAGGTAGAAGGCGTCATTGCCGCCATAGGCATCGCGGAAGCGGGCGAGGAGTTCCTCAACCTCTACCCCGTTGATCCGCTCGACCCGAGCGCCGAGCAGTGGTCGCTGCTCTGGTCGGACCCGCAGGACGCGGATTTCGCCCGCCATCTCCGTCATGCGGACAGGCAAGCGGGGGAAGCGTGCCACCAGGCGCGTGGCCGGCGTGTTCGAATGTCCATTGTCGATTTCGGCCTGTGCCCGCGCCAGCCCCAGCATGAACTCGGCATCGGTGAGCGAGCCCGCATTGGCCTCGAGATAGGCGACGCGAGCGTCGAAGCGCGCCCGCATCTCGTCGGTCATCGAGCGCTCATTGCGCCGGACATGGTGGAAATGCCGCAGATCCTGCAGGCGCGCTTCTGCGACGGTTTCTGGCTCGCCCTGGAAAAGCGGGGGAAGCGGGATCGGATGAAACGCGATGATGGTTGCAATGATCAGCAGGATCGAACGGCCGAACCAGGCTGCGACCGCAGCTGCAACAAGCCACAGATACCAGGGGATCAGACGAAAGGGCGCTGTGATCAAACGCCAGAATTTGCGAAACATGCCGGGTATCCTAGACCGCATCGGGAACACTACATCGAATCTGCCGCGCGATGCACGCAGACGCGATAAGCTGGATAGAGGCTTTCATCGCCCGCCTGCCTATGGCGCGATAAGCTGCGCCGGATTTAACGCCCGCCTGGTATAAACGCGTAACCAGGGTCACGCCCCGGAACGGGCCAGAGGAAGCGCCGGAGATACGCCATGCCGCACGCCGTACTCAGCACGCTCTACTTCATGGCGTTCAGCCACGCCTTGCTGCTGACGGTCATTCTCTGGCGGCGGGCACCGTCCGGTTCACCGGCACGGCTGCTGGCTATCGCGATGGCGCTGCTGGCTTACAAGCTGCTCGAAGGCGGTACGGTCCATTCCCAGCTCTATCGCTACATGCCCCACCTGCTCGACCTGCTGCCCAACATGGTGATGGTGCTTGGGCCCGTTCTCTACGCCTATGTGCGCCGTATGACCGGGCAACGGGCCTTCACGGCTGGCAACTGGGTCCTGCACCTCTTGCCCGCATTTGCGGTCTGGCTGCTCAGTGCACCGGACGTGTTCCGCAGCGGCGACGCCAAGATTGCGATGTGGGCTGCGCTGCAGCAGGACCAGGCGCCCGGTGGTATTTCAATGCTGCTGACGATCAAGCTGGTGGCGATGAAGGTGCATCTGGCGAGCTATCTCGCTCTGGCCTGGCGGCGCCTGGACGCGTTCGCACCTGCGCTCGACCAGCTGCGAGCCGACAACAGCCGCAACGTGCTGCAGCGGCTGCGCCAGCTGATGATCGCCTTCATCCTGCTGGAAGCGCTGTGGGTCGGCCTGTTCCTGGTGCAGCAAACCACCGGGCTGATTACGCTTGGCACGGTAGGCCAGGCCTGGCTGCTTTTCCTCTCGGCCATCGTTGTGCTGATTGCGCTGCAGGGTCTGCAGAAGCCGGACTTCCTGATCACCGAGGAAGAGCGCGCGCTCACAGGGGCACCCGCGCCGCCAGCGGCGGACCCGGCAGCGCCGGAAACCGAGGCCGGTGCGACGATCAAGTATCTTCATTCAGCCCTGCCGGACACAGCGGCTGCAGAAGTCGCGGCCCTGATCGAACAGCGGCTCGAGGAAGACGCCCTCTACCTCGACGAGGGCCTGTCTCTCACCAAGCTGGCCAAGGCGATCGGGCACAAGTCGCACACCGTCTCGCAGGTGATCAACCAGCACATGAAGAGCAATTTCTACCGGCTGATAAACAGTTACCGCATCCAGTACGCGCTGACCCTGATCGAGGACCCCAAGCGGCACTGGTCGCTCGAACGGATCGCGATCGAGTCCGGCTTCACCAATCGCGTCACCTTCAACAAGGCGTTCAAGGAGCAGCTGGATTGCACGCCTTCGCAGTATCGCGCGGAACGCCGGGCCACATCCGGACAGGCCTGAACAGACAGTTCCCGAGGGGGTATGCACCGGCGTTATGGCCCCCGCCCGAATATGAAGTGGCCGAAGACACGGCGCACTTTCTATGGTCAGGATATGCGTTAACTCCGTGCCGGAACGTGCCATGCCTGCGTGCCCATGCCCTGACAGCCGGCCCACCGGACCGGCCCCTGCCTGCACAAGACAAGCGGGACCAAACGCGGCATGACGCGCACGCTGAAATCCGTGGCCATTATCGGTGCCGGCGTGGTCGGCGTGGCGACCGCCTATGCCCTGGCCAGGCGCGGGCTGGATGTCACGGTGATCGACGGCCGCGAATCCGCCGGCCGCGGCGCATCCTACGCCAACGGGGCGCAGCTGAGCTACCTTTACACCGACGCCCTTGCCAATCCCCGCCTGTTCCGCGACATGCCCGCCCTGCTTCTCGGCCGCAGCGAAGCCTTCCGCATGCGGTTGAGCCTCGATCCGGACTATCTGCGCTGGCTGCTGGCCTTTCTGCGCAACTGCACCGCCGGTCGGTTCAAGCGAAATACGCTCGCAGCCCTCGAACTGGGGCTGGAGTCCCGGCTGCAGATGGCCAGCCTGCTGGCCACGCACGATCTTGATTTCGGCTATGCGGTGCACGGCAAGATGCACCTCTATCACACGGAAACCGCCTTCGCTGCGGCGCGCCGGGTGATGGGGATGAAGAATGTCGGGCCGGCCGCCCAGCAGGCCCTGAGCTTTGACGAAGCCCGCGCGATCGAACCGGCGCTCGATGCGGCGCCGGACCGGCCGGTCGGCATCATCTACACGCCGGACGAAGCCGTCGGCGACTCGTTCCGGTTTTCCAGCAATATGCTCGCGCTGCTGCAGGCACGCTATGGCGTGCGGGTAATCTTCGACGCCACCGTCAGCGAGGTCAGCACCACATCGGGCCAGGCGCTTCTTTATACTGACGGTCAGGCTGTAACGGCCGACATGGCCGTCGTGTGCGCCGGCGCCGATGCCCGCCGCCTGCTTCGCCCCTTCGGCGTGTCGATCCCGGTCATGCCGATGAAAGGCTACTCGCTGACCGCCCCGCCCGGTGACGCCGCGCCGACGGTCAGCCTCACGGACACGACGCGGCGGCTTGTCTTCACCCGGCTCGATGGCCGTATCCGCGTCGCGGGACTGGCCGATCTCGGCTGGCGCTCGGCCGATCCGGATCCGGCCCGGCTCAACACGCTGTTACAGCACGCAAGAGCCGCGCTGCCTCAGGCGGCCGCCTTTGACGATGCTTCAAGCTTCTGGGCCGGGCTGCGCCCCATGACGCCAAACTCATTGCCCTGCATCGGACAGGCCGGCCCGGCGCTCGCCTACAATGTCGGGCACGGCATGCTGGGCTGGACCCTGGCGATGGGGTCCGGCGAGCGGCTGGCCCGCCAGATTGCACCCGATTTCGACCCGGTATCAGAAGGACATGCCGCACATGACGTCAAAACCCTTGCCGCCACCCCTTAGCCCCACACGCGAAGCGGCGGGCCTGCTGTTCATATCGGGCCAATTGCCGCGCGGCGATGACGGGAAAATGGTCGCCGGCGGGATAACCGAACAGGCGAGCCGGGCCATCGACAATCTGGCGGCGGTTCTCGCCCGGCACGACATGACGCTGGACAATGTCGTCAAGACTACGGTCTGGCTGACCGATGCCGCGCTGGCGGGTGAGTTCAACGCCGTTTATCGCGCGCGTTTCGCCGAACCCTTCCCGACCCGCTCAACGGTGGTGTCCGGCCTGCTGGCCGGCGACGCGCTGATCGAGATCGAAGCCATCGCCCACAAGGGCTGATCCCCGACCCTCCCGCCTGTCGGCGCCCTACCAGCGATAATCTGGCAGGGTGCCGACATTTCTGACCCCGGCCGCCCGGGCATCGGGACGCCGCGGATCCGCCGCCCCCTCGAACACACCGTCCGCGATACGGATACACTGGGCGCTGCCGATCGTGTCGGAGAACTCGATCTCATGGCCCAGGCTGCCCAGCAGGCGCAGCGTGTCGATCGACAGGCCGGGCTCCACTTCCAGCTCGTCCGGATACCAGTTCTGGTGAATGCGCGGCGCCTGCACGGCCTCGGCAATATTCATGTCGTGGTCGATCACGTTCAGGATCACCTGCAGCACCGTATTGATAATGGTGGAACCGCCCGGCGTGCCGACGACGAGATAAGGCTCGCCATCGCGAAACACGATGGTGGGCGTCATGCTCGACGTCATGCGTTTGCCGGGCTCCAGCCGGTTCGCGACATTAGACTGCATGCCGCGCACATCATTGAGATGCGAGCGCAGGGCGAAATTCTTCATCTGGTTGTCCAGCAGGAAACCGGCCCCTTCGACGAGAGCGCCCGAGCCGAAGGACGAGCCCAGCGTATAGGTGTTGGAGACGACATTGCCGGCGGAATCAGCGACCGAGAAGTGCGTGGTATCCGGGCTTTCGAAAGCGAGCGGATCGCCCGGCGAGACGGCGCTGGCCGGCGATGCCGATGTGCGCGAGACGTGGCTGACGCGTTCCTCGGCATAGGCCTTGGAGATCAGCGTCTCGACCGGCACCTGCACATAGTCCGGATCGCCCAGATATTGCGTGCGGTCGGCATAGGCCAGCTGCATCACTTCCGACAGGGTGTGCAGGGTCGCGGCACTGTTCGCGCCCATCGCCGAAAGATTGAAGTGCTCCAGCATGTTGAGCATCTGCAGCAGGGCGATCCCGCCCGAGCTCGACGGCGGCATGGTCACGACCTCATGGCCGCGATAGGTGGTGCGGATCGGTTCACGCCATTGCGCCTCGTAGGACGCCAGGTCGTCCATCGAGATCAGCCCGCCATTGCGCTCCATGTCCGCGACGATCCGTTGGGCGATCTCGCCTTCGTAGAAATCGCGCGGCCCCGCGGTCATCAGCCGTTGCAGCGTCCAGGCGAGATCGGGCTGAACCAGCCGCTCCCCGAACCGGTAGGGACTGCCATCGGCATGGAAGAAGGCGGCCCGGGCGGCATCGGAACTGGACAGGCGCCGCTCGCCCCATTGCAGGGCCTCGGAGAGATCCCTTGAGACGACAATACCGTCCTGTGCGAGTGACATAGCGGGTGCAATAAGGTCCGCCCAGGGTAACACCCCGTACCGTTCGTGCACTGCGGCGAAGCCGGCGACGGTTCCCGGAACGGCGGCGGCGCGATGGCCGTAATTGGCCGCATCATTGATCCGTCCGCGACGGTCGAGAAACATCTCGACGGTCGCATCAGCCGGTGCGGCCGAGCGGTAGTCGAGAGCCAGGACCCGGTCTTCCTCGGCGATATAGACCAGCATGTAGCCGCTGCCGCCCAGATTGCCGGCGCGCGGCAGGGTGACGGCGAGCGCGAAACCGGTTGCGATGGCCGCATCGACGGCATTGCCGCCGGCCGCGAGGATTTCCGCACCGACACGGCTGGCGATCTCGTTCTGGCTGACCACCATCCCGTCCTCGTCGACGACCGGATGGACGATACTGCCATAGTCGAGCAGCGAGGACTGGGCCGCCACCGGCGCGGTCGCGGCCGGAAGGAGCGTCGCGGCACACAGGGTGGCGGTGCAGAGCGTGCGAAGAAACGGCATCATGGCGGTTTGTCCCCTGGATGGTCGGATTGGGTGCGCGGTTATTCGACCGGCTTGGCCCGGTAGACTTCTTCGTCGATCTCGCCTTCCCAGCGGCCGACGACGGTGGCGACACAAAGATCGCCGGTGACGTTGGTGACGGTGCGGGTCATGTCGAGAATGCGGTCGAAGGGCAGGATGAAGCCGACCACAAGGGCGATCTGCTCCGGCGTCATGCCGATCGTCTGCAGCACGGCGGCGATCAGGAAGAGCGAGGCGGAGGGCACCGAAGCCGTGCCGATCGACACCAGCGTGGTGGTCAGCGCGATCAGCAGATAGTCCTGCAGCTCCAGCGAAATGCCGAAGGCCTGGGCCGCGAAGACCGCGACGATGGCCACATAGAGCGCAGTGCCGTCCATGTTCACGGTCGCGCCCAGCGGCAGGATGGACGAGGCGACGGCGGGCTTGATGCCCAGATTGTGCTCGGCTGCCGACAGGGTCGAGGGCAGGGTCGCCGAGCTCGACGAGGTCGAGAAGGCGACCAGCTGGGCCTCGCGCACCCCGCCCAGGAAGGGAATGACCGGCAGGCGGGCGAGGAATTTCACGAACAGGGCGTGCGTGATGACGATGTGCAGGAGGCAGCCCGTCACCACGGTCACGGCCAGGACGAAGAGATTGGCAAAGGCGCTGAGCCCGCTCGTGCCCATCACCCAGGCGACCAGGGCAAAGACGCCGAAGGGCGCAAATTCCATGACGATGCCGGTGACGTTCAGCATGGTCTCGGCGCCTGCATCGAAGGCGGATTTGAGCGCTTTCGTCTTCTCGCCGCCGATCAGGATGCCGGTGCCGGTCATCAGCGCGAAGAAGATCACGGCCAGAAGGTCGCCCTGGGCGAAGGCGGCGAAGGGGTTTTCCGGCACGATCGCCAGCAGGCGCTCGGTCAGTCCCATCGGCTCGGACAATTCCTGCGGCGTCGCCCCGGACAGGTCGATCCCGTCACCCGGCCGCAGTCCGGCGGCCAGCGCCAGACCCAGCAGGATGGCGAACAGGGTGGTGGCGAGATAGAGCGCGATCGCCTTGCCGCCGATCGAGCCGAGCCGTTTGGGATCGCTCATTGCCGTCACGCCCGAGACCAGGGTGACGAAGACGAGCGGGATGATCAGCATCCGGATCAGCCGGATGAAAAGATCGCCGACCCAGCGCAGATGTTCGACGGCGTCACCGGCGAAATAGCCGGCCACGGCGCCGAGCGCGAGAGCCAGGAGAATGCGTTTCCAGAGGACGGTGTTGAACCAGAAGGACAAGGGCTATTCCTCGCACAGATCGATATGGCTGGTGTCGCGCAGGACCGGCTGGCCGGCCAGCGCGCCGGTGGTCGCGCCATTCTCGATGGCCGGCACGCCGTTGACGAGCAGATAGCGCACGCCTTCGGACAATTCCTCCGGCGCGGCATAGCCGGCGCGCGGAGCGAATGTGTGCGGGTCGAAGACGACGATGTCGGCGACGAAGCCTTCACGCAGATAGCCGCGCCCGGCGAGGCCGAACGTATCGGCCGTGAGGCCGGTGCTGCGCCGGACAAAGCGTTCCAGCGACATCAGCCCGCCGTCCACGACGAGATCGCGATAGGCCTTGGGGAAAGTCGCAAAACGGCGCGGATGCCCGGTCGACCCGTCGGACGCCGTCATCACCCAGTCCTGACCGGCGAAGGCTTCGATATCGGCTTCATCCATGACGAAGGACGCGACGCGGTAGCCGCCGGAGCGGATGATGACGATGGCGGTTTCGATGGCATCCTCGCCGCGCTGCTCGGCGATATCGGCCAGCGTGTGACCGCCCAGTGCCGGATCGGCCCCGCGCAATGGCCGTGTGAGCAAGAGAGCATCGGCCCCGGCACGGCGGCGCAGATTGTCCTGCATCTCGGCCACCAGGCGCGGCCGCACTTCCGGATCGTCCAGCCGGGCCAGCAGACCCGCGCGGCCGCCATCCAGCGCCCAGCGCGGCACCAGCGCATTGGCGAGACGCGTGCCCGAGGCGCGCCAGGGATACTGGTCGGCCGTGACACGCAGACCGTTTGCGCGCGCAGCTTCAATCCGTTCGATGACGGCCTGGCTCTGGCCCCAGACATCGGGACCGAGCGCCTTGATATGGGCGATGTGGACCGGCGCGCCGGAGCGTTCGCCGACCGTGATCGCTTCGTCGATCGAGGCCAGAAGCCCTTGAGAATAGCTGCTCTCGTCGCGAATGTGGCTGTCATAGAGACCGCCGCGTTCGGCGGCCACGGTGGCCAGCGCCACCACTTCGTCCAGCGGCGCGAAATTCTGCGGGGTGTAGTGAAGACCGGTCGAGAAACCGATAGCGCCTTCGCACATTCCATCGGCCAGCATGGCTTCCATGCGGGCGAGTTCATCGGCGGTTGCCGTGCGGTTCTCCTCGCCGGTCACGGCCGTCCGGATCGGCCCCAGACCAACCAGGAAGCCGGTGTTCGGGCCGATACCCCGTGCCTGCAGATCGCCGGCCTGACGGCCAACATCCGGTTCGCCACCGCCATCATTGCCGACAAGGACCGTTGTCACGCCCTGGAAGAGAATATTGTCGCTGCGGCGGCGGCCGGCATCATCAGCCGCCAGATCCGCCAGCGCGTGCGTGTGCGGATCGATGAAGCCCGGCGCAACGACCAGCCCGTCCACCGCGATGACCCGGTCGGGTGTCAGCCCGCTTTCATCCAGCGCGCCGACAAACACGATCCGGCCATCTTCTGTGACAACGTCCGCAATCCGGGCAGGCTCGCCGGTTCCGTCGATGACCGTCCCGCCCGTGAAGGCAAGCGTCTGCATTGCCGCGGCCGGAGCAGCCGGGGCCAGGACGGCCAGTGCAAGAGCACCGGCCGCCTGAAGCGTCTTTGCAAGCATGGTTCCTGCCCTAGAAGGACTTGCGGACCGAGGCGTAGAGGAAACGTCCCCGCGCCGAATGCAGCGAGCCCAGATAGTTGAACGTGCTGTCGGCCACGGGCGGATCCTCATTGGTGAAGTTACGCGCCCCGACCCGGACCCGGGTATTGTCCAGCACGTCTTCGCGGTCGAACGTGTACTGGACATAGACATTGCCGTAATACCACTCGTCGACCTCGAACTGGGTACCGTCTCCGAGCGTCGCCCCGGTGTCCAGCACGGAACTGGTATAGCGGCCGAACAGGCCGGCGCCCCAATTGCCGTTGCGCCAGGTGATCGAGGTCGTCGCCCGCCATTCCGGATTGCCGTCCTGGCGTAGCAGACCCGCCGCACCGTCGACCACGAAACCGCTGAAGATCTCGCCGGCATCCTGGGCATCGATAATGGCCTGGGCTTCCGGCGACGGCTCCTGATCGAAGGTGATCAGATGGGCCGCCGTGACGGAGACCCGGAAGTCGCCCAGCGGCGTGTCGTCGATATCGTAGAGGACGGTGACATCGACGCCCTCGATCTGCCGCGGCAGGAGGTTCTGATAGGTGTCCTGCACCTCGATCACCTCGCCGACCGCATCGAGACCGGTGCCGGCAAAGTCGGCGATATCGTCGGCGCTGGGCGCCTCGCGGATCACCGCCGGGTTGAAGGAGCCCTGGGTGCGCAGCAGGTAGTCATAGGCGAGATGATTGTCGTCACCGAAGATACCGATGACGTTTTCCTGCTGGATATTCCAGTAGTCGACCGTAACGGTCAGATCGCCGAAGCGGCGATCCCAGAGCTGCGGCTGGAAGACGAAGCCATAGCTGTAGGTCGTGTTGGTCTCAGGCTCCAGCGTGCTGGACCCTTCCCGCACACTGACCGTCGACTGGGCCCGCAGGCACTCGTCGACATTCGCGATACGGCCGGCGCGCAGGTCGGCCTCGCAGAAGACATAGTCGAGGCGGGTGTTCGAGCGTTCCACGCCGCGCTCGTGGATCTGCGGCAGGTTCGGTGCCCGGAAGCCTTCCGAATAGGAGCCGCGCAGCATCAGCCAGTCGGTCACTTCCCAGCCGATCGCCGCCTTCGGCTTCAGCACGTCGCCGACATCGGAATAATTCTCGTAACGCGCCGCCAGCTGGACATCGATGGCCTGCATCAGCGGAATATTCATGTCGCGGCTGACCAGCGGCACCGAGAGCTCGGCATAGGAGGAGAAGACCGAACGGTCGCCGGATGAATCCGGCGTCGGGCTGGAACCGAGCACATCGGATCCGAAGAAATCGCCGCTGATCGGGTTGGTGAAGGTGATCGTGCCGTCGAGGCGATCGTCGCGATCGTCCTCGAAAGCCTCGTGCCGAAGCTCGACCCCCAGCGCGACACCGACACCGCCGGCCGGCAGCTGGAACAGGTCCGGACGCGAGGTCTTGAAGTCCCACAGACCCAGCTCGGTGGAGTTTTCCCGGGTCACATCGACCATGAAGCTGTCGATCGTGGACTGCGGGTTGGGCGTCGAATCGCCGTTGGAGAAATCGACCAGATCGCCGCCGTTGAACGGGTTGTAGGCATCCGGCGTTTCCAGCGCGAGCGACTCCTGGAGCAGCGTGTTGGAGATGCGGTTCGTACGGTCTTCCGTGCTCGCCTCGGACCACAGCATCGCCGATTCCCAATCCCAGGCGCCGAACGAGCCGCGCAGGCCCGCCAGCAGGCGGTAGCTGGTATTGTCGACATTGATGACCCGCGGCCCGGCGTCGACGAAGCGGTAATCGTTGATGATATTGGCCACGCCCGCATCCGGAATGTTCAGACCGGGCAGACGGTTCGGATTGGCACTGCCGTCCGAGAAGGTGACCGGACCGAAGGGATTCCAGTAGTTGCTGGCCGGCACGATGATGTCGGCGGCGCTGAGCGGCGAAGCCTGCTCGCGATGGGTCATGTAGTCGGACAGGTAGAGCCCGGCTTCAGCGAAGAATTCCAGCCCGTTGCCGAAGTCGTGGTTGAAGAAGGCAAAGGCGTTGAACCGCTCATTGTCGCCGTAGATCCAGCGGTCGAAGTTGGAATTGTAGCGATAGACGCGGTCCGAGGTGGAATTCTGCGTGCTGTTGTCGATGCACAGCCCGGCGCCCAGGTCGGCCAGACAACCGGTCACGCTGTCCGGCTGGATATGCCAGTAGTCGCCCGACGAAGTCAGCGCTGTTCCGTTCTGGCGGATGGTG